>Ga0233397_1000006_pt1 | contig 123492 bp, 113 predicted proteins | sample 35DmetaG_FD_189957 | JGI IMG/M metagenome (GOLD analysis project Ga0233397, IMG submission 189957) | Seawater microbial communities from Monterey Bay, California, United States - 35D | ecosystem: Environmental > Aquatic > Marine > Coastal | place: USA: California | collected 2016-10-20
TTTTCATTAGAAACATTATGGCCGTCATTGAATTCATAATATTCTATTTCATTGTATTTTTTGCTAAGAGGTAAAACTGATTTGCGAGCCATTTCTACAGAAATTACAATATCGTTGATTCCATGAGCTGCGTACGCTACAAATTTGGGAGATTTGGAAGTATCTATACTCTCATGGATCAAGCCACTGAGTGCTATAATGCGACGTACTTTATTGGGCTTACTATATGCTAAAGCCCAACTTAGCATTGCCCCTTGACTAAATCCTAATACACTTAAATCTAATGAATTAAGATTATATTTATTAACTAATAGTTCAATATTTTTTATTATTAAATCTAGTGCATCTTGAGCTTCATTTAATTTTGCTTCTAATGAGCCATCTTCTTTGGGATAAAGTTGATACCATGCATAACTTCCATGTACTAACAATAAGGGAGCTTGTAAAGCAATGATGGTATGACTTTTGGGCAGATGTGGTGCAAAAGAGAATAAATCTTCAGAATTACTCCCATAACCGTGAATTAAAAACATAACGGGACTTTGTGCTAGATTATTTTCTGCTTTACGAATTCTGTATTCTAACATTATATTTTATATACTGTTAAGTTGAAACTTATCGTTACGAATACAACCATAAACATTACCTTTAATTGGAGTTCCAATAAACATACAGTTTTTGGAAGTTGAAAAAAGTTCATCAATACCAAAGTTGCCACTACCATTGGGTGTAAATAGTGTAAAGTCTGCCGAAGAACCTAATTTAAAGCTATTTTCTTCAATCCCAAAGCGCTTTTTTCCACGAGTTAAAAACGAAATGACTTTTTCTAGTGGAAATTGATTCTGAAGAACCTTAAAAGCAGCTTCAAGTCCAATGCTTCCTGGTTCTGAACTAACAAAGTCTAAATCTTTTAATTCAGTATTAATGGGTTGATGTAGACTTGTAACCATATCTATTGTTCCATCCAAAAGACCTTGACGTAATGCTTTTTGATCTTCTATACTTCGGATAGGGGGGTGTATTTTGTAATTAGTATCAAAATCTATTAGTTTTTCATCAGTGTATAATAAATGAGCAATTCCAACACTACAACTGACATTGAGCCCCTTTTTTTTGGCCAATCTGATTAAGTTTACACTAGATGCACATGAAATATAAGGTATGTGTAATTTACCTTGAGTATATTCCAAAAGTTGAAGATCACGTGACAAGGGAGCTGTTTCTGCAATATATGGAATACCTTTTAGTCCTAAGTTAGTACTTACTATACCTTCATGGATTTGCCCATTATTATTTAATCTTAAATCTATAGGATAAGCCTGGATAATTCCATCAAAACTCTGAACATAATCTAATGCAATCCTCAAAAGATTTGAGTTTTTTACAGGTAAATTAAAGTCTCCATAAGCTCTAGAACCGGCCTTATGCATATCATACAAAGAGGCCATTTGTTTCCCTTCTGAATTTTTTGATAGCGAAGCACTCACATGGAGTTTAGTGGTGTTGGAATCTGTACTTTGAATTAAATAACTTACATCGGCATGAGTGGATAAAACAGGTTCTGTATTGGGGTTTAATAAAACATGTGTAAATCCACTTTTAGCAGCGGTAAACAAACCATTTTTTAATGTTTCGCGTTCTTCAAATCCGGGCTCACCAAAAGAAACGTTTGGATCAAACCAACCAGACGAAACATGAAGATCAATTAATTCAATTATTTTATCGGCATCTGAATCAATGTTGTTTTCGATTTTACTTAAAATCCCATCAACTATAAGTAAATCTAATTTTTGATTATGAAAAGAGCTCTTTTCGTTAATAATGGTAGCATTTTTTAAGAGTATTTTCATCTAAAATAAAATCCTAACAAAAATAAGAAACAATTTTTTAACTGAGAGCACTTAAATTTTTATTCTATTCTTGAAAGCAATTTAAAGTAAAGTTTATCTTCAGTTTTTTTTTGTGATAAGAAATTTATACTCTTATTATTTAGTTGAAGAATTCGAGGATATCCGCCTGTAACTTGAGCATCTCGCATTAATATAATCAAACTTCCTTGTGGAGTGCATTGCATAGTTCCAGGTATTACTGGAGCTGTCCATATTTGAGGCAATTCATTTTTTAATTTTTCTTTTAGACGAAAGGCCATGCGATTATTTAAATTTGAAAGGCTAAATGAAGAATTTAAAAGATTTTTTTTTTGGACTTGAGTTAATTGATCAAATTCAGGACCTGGATAAACTTCAATTTCCTTTTTTGAATAATCTCGTATGGGCAAACTTATACGTGCTCCTTTCAAGGGGACAAAATTTGAATTCCCAATAGGTAATAACATTTTTTTACATATTCGATCTTCGCGAGTTAGCCCATGAAATTGACTTCGACTTCCCATCACTTTTTCTGTTTTGATACCACCAGCAACACCTAAGTATGTTCGACAGCCATTTTTGGTAATCCCCATTTCTAAAATATCACCTTCTAAAACTTGAATTGGGATATAATTATTAATTTTTAATCCATTGATCTTTGCCTCAATTTTTGCTCCTGTTAAGGTTATAAATGTCTTTTGATGAAAACGAATCTTAGGTCCTTTAATAGTAATTTCTATAGCTGCAGCCTTAGGATTATTATTTAAAATCCGATTAGCCATTCTAAATGACTGTTGATCGAGAGCTCCAGATAGTGGAACCCCATAGGATTCATAATTAAATCGACCCTTATCTTGAACGCTAGTGTAGAATCCATGCCTTATAACTTCAATCATTTGGCATGAATTTAAATTTATCTTTTTTGATTTTTTTCTCTAAGTCTTGATAAGTCTTTTGATCAATTGACGTAAAAGATACCCAATCTCCAGGAGAAGCAAAACAAGGAGGATTTTGTTTAATGTCAAAAAGTGTAAGAGGGGTGTTACCAATCAAATGCCATCCGCCAGGACTTAAATTGGGATAAATACCTGTTTGTTTTCCTCCAATTCCAACTGCTCCTTTAGGAACATTTAATATAGGATTCTCCTTTCTTGGAAAATGTAAGCGCTTATTCAGTCCTTCTAGATAAAGAAATCCAGGTAGAAAACCAACAAAATATATTCTATATTTTGTTTGAGTGTGGATGCTAATTAGTTCCTCAATTTCTAATTTTAGTGCCTTGGACAAAGAAATAATGTCGGGAGCGTATTTATTATCGTAACAAACCGGAATCTTCCATAGTTTAGCTTTACTTAACTTTACCTTTTTAATTTGAATTTGTAGCTCATTTAAATGATTTTTCCACCAACTTAGATTTTTAATTTCTTCATTCAAATGAATTATCAAAGACTGGTAACCCATCACACAACGCGTGACCTTAGCTTGCTTTTCAACAAGTAGTTTAAATGAAAGTAATTTTTCCAATAACACTTTGGAAGGTTGCTGATTATATTCAATCAATAGAGCTGTAGGATTCAAAGGGATAATCCTAAATAATTTAGTACTCATAAATTATTTTTAATCTTATAAAATTTAACAAGCTCTTGAATATTATAAAGTACATTCGGATGATCCCCATGAAAGCATATTGTGTCTGCTTTTATAGAAATCCAATCCCCTTTTATAGTTTGTAATTTATTTTTGTTAATTAAGCTCTTTAATTGAGAATACATTACATTAACATCGCTTACTATTGCTCCTGGTTTTTCTCTTCCTTGAAGTTTTCCGTTTTCTTTATAGCCTCGATCTAAAAATGCCTCCCTCCATACTTTGACTCCTTTCTTTTTTGCCTGTCTTTCCAATTCACTTTCAGGCAGAGTGAAGACTTTAACTTCTGGACAACACTTAAGCACAACATTTATAAATATTTTTGCAATTGTTTTATCTTTAACACAATCATTGTAAAGTGCTCCATGGGGTTTAATATGATGAAGATCTTTCAGGCTTCTTAAATGTCTTATAAAGCGATTCAATTGATTTTCTAAACTTATTGATAAAGATTTTTCATCAATGCGCATAGATTTTCTTCCAAAATTTTCTTTATCTGGATAGGAGGGATGTGCTCCTATTTTTACTTGATGTATTTTTGCTAAAGAAATACATTTCATGATTTCAATATCGCTCCCCGCATGTCCTCCACATGCTATATTACATGATTGAATTAAGGGCATAAGATCATTTTCTATTAGACAGCCTTCACCTACATCTAAATTGATATCAAAATTCTTCATTGGAATATTAAAAATAAGGTTCTTAAGCTTAAGAATAGTGATACTACAATAATTATAAATCCAATAGCATTTTGTAAATTATTGTTTTTAAAATTTCCTAATAAACTTGACTTATTCATCATCCAAAGCAATAAGCCTACCATAATAGGAAGTAAAATTCCATTTGTAATTTGAGCAAACTGAATAATTGTGATTAGTTTTAAGCCTGTTGCAGAAAAAAAAACACCAAACAAAATAATCGATAGCCAAATAAACTTAAAATAGTTAGATTGGAGATTAGTAGATAGGCCAAAACATCCACAAACAACATAGGCAGCAGCTAAAGGAGCAGTAATGGTACTTGTGATTCCTGCTGCAAAAAGTCCAATAGCTAGAAATTGTCTTGAAAAAGTTCCAAATACAGACTCTAAACCTAAAGCCAAATCACCAACAGTATTGATATCAGTTGCATTTATACTTGAAGCAGTGATAACGATGCTTAAGGAAATCAATCCTCCGAGACCTAAGGCTATTATCAAATCTTTTAAGGCAAATTTCAGATCACCTTTATCATTCCATTTTTCTTTAACTAATTCAGCATGTAAAAAAAGATTATAGGGAACTATAGTTGTTCCAACTAAGCCAATAATTGTTAGTAAGCTTCCAGCTGGAGCCTTAAAGCTTAATAATCCAGATAAAACACTCAAAAGGGAGGGTCTGGTGGCTATAGCTGTAAAAAGAAAAGCTATACTCATTATGATTACAAGTCCAATAAGACATCTTTCTATAATCCTATATTTTCCGATCCACAAGAGTGCTCCAGCTAATAAACCAATTATAATAGCGTGGATATTTAATGAGAAGTCTTTGAAATCTATTTTTATTTGTCCAAATAATGTTTCTAGACCCATAACTGCTCCACTAATATTTCCTGCCTCATAAGCTGTATTTCCTATTAAAATAGTCATAAAAATTAAAGTAATTATAATGTATTTAATTACTGGATTACTAATTTCATCTTTTAGGGCTTCTGTTATACTTTTTTTTCCAATTATGCCAATTTTTACTGCCATTGATTGTAGTGTTATGGATGCTAAGACAGCAATCAGTAAAGTCCATAAAAGAGACATTCCAAATTTTACACCCGCTAGAGTACAAAGTGTGACTGTTCCAGGACCAATGAATGCTGCAGCAATTAGTGGACCAGGGCCAAGATTTTTAAAAAGCTTTTTAAGCATTTAATAGATTCTAATTTAAAGATAACTTACTCAAAGAAGCTATACAATCTTATTTAAATCGTTATTATTAAACTTTTCGTTTACTCCAAGACCAAATAAAGCAAAATCGTATTTCACTGGATCATTAGGATCAAACTCCCTTAATCTTTCATCTAATTCAACTAGAGCTTTTTGATCATTTTGTTTTCGTTTTATTAGCCCTAAGCTTCGTGCAGCATTTCCACTATGTATATCAAGCGGGCAGGATAGTTGAGAAGGCTTGATTCGATTCCAAATACCAAAGTCAACTTTGTTTTTTGCTGGTCTAACCATCCATCGTAAATACATATTTAAGCGTTTTGCTGCAGATCCTTTCAAGGGGTCTGAAACATGTTTTTCAATTCTTTTTTCGTGAGGTAATTCAAAAAATAATTTTTTGAAATTATTAATATTTTTATCCATTCTCTCTAAATCTAATTTTTGTGAAAAAGTAAATTCGAGTCCTCCATGATTTAAATAGAGATGCTTTAAAGCTCTTACGAAATAAATGAAGTCTGAACCTTTAAAAGTCCTATGAACAAATGATGAAAGTTGTTCTAAATCTTTATTGGAATGTGAAATAATAAAATTATAAGGATCATTTCCCATAAGTTGCATCATTCGGTGACCACTATTTAATATACTAATCCGATTTCCCCAGGAGATGGTAGCAACTAAAAATCCTGATATTTCAATATCTTCTTTTTTATTAAAGCGATGTGGTATACTAATCGGATCTTTATCTAAGAAATTAATATTTTCATAAGCAGATGCTTTTTGGTCTAAAAATGATTTTATTTCATTGATTAGCATTAGATAACAAGTCCGTCTTTAAGACTGATTGTACGGTCTGCACGCTTAGCTAAACCTTCATTATGAGTAACAATTACAAAGCTAAATCCACGTTCCTTTCTTAGTTCAAAAAAAAGATCGTGAAGTTGGTTAGCATTTTTAGAATCTAAATTTCCACTAGGCTCGTCTGCAAAGACAATTTTCGGATTATTTACAAGTGCTCTTGCAACTGCCACACGTTGTTGCTCACCACCAGAAAGTTCTGTTGGTTTGTGTGAAGCTCTATTATCAACTCCAAGACGTTTTAATAATTCCATAGCATTATTTTTTGTATTCTTTGTAGATTTATTTCCTATCCAAGTCGGTAAACAAACATTTTCTAAAGCTGTAAATTCAGGAAGTAATTCATGGAATTGAAAGATAAACCCCATATTTTTATTTCGAAATGAAGCCAAATCTTTATCAGATAGATTAGTAATATTAATTTGATCTATGGTCAAGGAACTTTCCTTTTTATTGTCAGGGCGATCGAGTGTTCCTAATATGTGGAGTAAAGTAGTCTTTCCTGCTCCTGAAGGTCCGACTATAGCAACAATTTCATTATCCTCTATTTCAATGTTAATATTTTTTAAAACTTGTAAATCGCCATAACTTTTGAAAAGTTTTTTTGCGGTAAGAATTTTTTTCATAATAAGTCTAAATTAGGACTTTTTTTAAGTTTAATTAATTCCCTTTATAAATTAATTGTATGAAATTTTTGACATAAAATTTCTTTAAATCTTCTTCTTCATTCATTACCTTTATATAAAAATATATCATATCAAAATTATATATTTAGCTGGTGGCTGTTTTTGGTGTACTGAAGCGATTTTTCAACGATTGAAAGGTGTTGAAGAGGTTATGCCAGGCTATATTGATGGTAACGTCAAAAATCCTTCATACCGTGAGGTTTGTTCTGGAAGAACTGGCCATTCAGAAGCCATTTCAATCACCTACAATCCAAAAGTCATTAAACTTACTGATTTATTACTCATTTTTTTTAATACTCATGATCCCACAACTCTTAATCGTCAGGGAAACGATGTTGGAACTCAATATAGATCTGGAATTTATTTCACCGAAATTGAACAAAAGACGGTTACTCTTCAAATAATAAAGAAATTAGAATTTGAAAAAATATTTGATAATCCAATTTTAACTGAGGTTAAAGAAGCTACACCCTTTTATAAAGCAGAGATTGAACACTTAAATTATTTCAATGAAAACCCTGATCAACCATATTGTAACTATTTGATTGATCCAAAAATAACAAAATTGAAAAAGTACTTTTCAAAATATATTAGTGAATAATATGAATCAGAATTTTAACTAATAGTCCTTAAAAAAACGTTTAAATCCAATACGTTTTAGTATTTTTTTTTCAAAATTCCAAAAGAAACTAAATTGAAAAAAAAGGGCACCAATAATAATCAATATTACTTGATAGATTGGGAATACAATCAGAATTCTAATTGTCCAATAGATAATATCTCCCATTGGAATTGATTCGAAGCTTTCTGGATTTAATTTAATGAAGTCTAAAATTGGTTTACCTACTCTTACACTAAGTGTTCCTGTAATTCCGAAAACAATGAAAATAATTACCAACTGGAAGTTAGACGATATTCCCCATTTTTCTTTTAACCGTTTATAATACAAATTTGACTATTTTTTTAAGAGAATTGAAATTTGAGATGCAAGTTCCTCTCCAATACGATCTTGAGCTTCTAATGTAGCTGCGCCTATGTGTGGTGTTAAAGAAATTTTATCATGCATTAAAAGTTTGATTTCTGGCTTAGGCTCGTTTTCAAAAGTATCTAAAGCTGCAAATGATAAATGTCCTGAATCTAAAGCATTAACTAAAGCAACTTCATCAATTACACCACCCCTAGCTGCATTAATAATTCCTGCACCTTTTTTCATCTTAGAAAAAACTCCTGCATCAATAACGTAAGCTTTTTGTGCAGGAACATGTAAAGTGATAAAATCTGAGTTTTCAATTAGATGATCAAAACTCTGCATTTTAATATTTATATTAACACTTTCTCCAGTAGCAAAAGAAACTTTGACATTAGTTTCTACCAAAAACTTGTCAGAAGCAATTATATTCATGCCTATTCCTAAACCTATCTTAGCTACTTCTTGTCCAATTCGACCAAAGCCGATAATTCCAAGTGTTTTTCCACGTAATTCCAAACCTTTTGCAAAGGCCTTTTTAAGTCCTTTAAAATTAGACTCTCCCTCTAGTGGCATATTACGGTTAGAACTGTACAAAAAACGAACTCCACCATATAAATGAGCAAATACTAACTCAGCTACAGATGCTGAAGATGCTGCTGGTGTATTAATAACATGTAGTCCTTTAGATTTTGCGTATTCTACATCAATATTATCCATTCCCACACCACCACGTCCAATAAGTTTTAATCCTGGACATGAATCGATGAGATCTTTTTTTGCTGTGGTTGCACTTCTTACAAGCAATCCTATAATATCATTTTTATTAATATAGTCTACAAGTTGTTCTTGTGACACATTTACAGTAATGACTTCAAAACCATTTTGTGTTAAGTCGTCGATACCTGTTTGAGAGATACCGTCATTAGCTAAAATTTTCATAGTTATTATATTTTTTGTTCTAGATTTTGCATGCAATCAACAAGGATGTCGACGCTTTCTTTAGGTAAGGCATTATAGATGGATGCTCTATAACCACCTACCGAGCGGTGTCCTTTCAAACCGCTAATTCCTGCTGATTCACAAATAGTATCAAATGACTCTGAATGAGACTTGTTAGCCATATTAAAAGTCGCATTCATTTCACTACGATCTTTTTTTGCAGCAAAACCTGTAAATAAAGGATTTCTGTCAATTTCATTATAAAGGTATTCTGATTTAATTATATTTTTTTTACCAATAGACTCGACACCACCTTGTTCTTCAATCCATCGCATGGTCAATAAACTTGCGTAAACAGCAAAAACTGGTGGAGTATTAAACATGCTTCCAGATTTTACATGACTAGAATAATCTAAAATTGAAGGAATCTTTCGACTGACTTTACCTAAAATATCTTCTTTAATGATAACTAGAGTTGTTCCTGCCGGGCCCATATTTTTTTGAGCACCTGCATAAAAAAGGTCAAATTTTGAATAGTCAAATTTTCTTGAAAAGATGTCAGAACTCATGTCTGCAATTAACGGAACTTTAGTATTTGGAATTTCTTTTAATTGAGTACCGAAAATTGTATTATTTGTGGTCAGATGAAGGTAATTTAAATCTAAAGGGATTTGATAACTATCAGGAATATAATTAAAATTAGTTTCTTTAGAACTAGCTATTTCTATTACCTCCCCAAGTAATTTCGCTTCTTTAATAGCCTTGGTTGACCATGTTCCAGTGTTAACAAAGCCAGCTTTATTTTCTAAAAGATTATAAGCACTCATAATAAACTGTTGGCTTGCACCTCCTTGTAAAAACAATGCTTTATATCCTTTACCTTTAAGATTAGTAAGCTTAAGAGCAAGATCGCAAGCTTCCTCCATAATCTCAATAAAAGCTTTACTTCTATGAGAGATTTCAATAAGGGATAGACCAGAGTTATTAAGCTCTTTTACAGCCTCCGATGCCTGATGCATTACCTCAGTTGGTAAAATTGATGGACCGGCACTAAAATTGTGAATTTTCATACGAAGTGTTTATAATATGACTTGAAATGATTTCAGACAAACTTAAGTTTATATATAAATTTAAAAGCACAAATATTGCGATTAGTTGAATAAATAGAACTTTTTTAGAATATTTTTTTTCTTGGAGTTGTTAACATTATTGTTTAGTGCAAATTATTTAAAAATGATAGTGTATCTAATTCGTCAGCATAGTCCCAGAGTGATGGTTGCTGAGAACTTCCAAAATCTATTTTTCTATTAATTGGCATGTTAGAAATAATACATTGTATTGATTCTCTATTCTCATTTAAATGTTCTTCTAATTCTATTTCACTCGAATAGTATTCGTAATGAAGACAAGCAATTGGTGCACTAAATCCTTTGTCTTCTCTTATAATAAAAAAGCCATTTTCAAGAAAAGTATAATCACTCATCAAGAAAACTGCTTTATTGTAGTCATAATTATTCGCGTATTTAGCATTTTCAATCACTTTTGAATATCGATATAGTCCTCCAAAAATAAAATTTATATTATAATCATTAGGAATATAAACTTTTGAAACATTTCTACAACCTAACCCATAATATTGTATAATATCAGTGGCTAAACCTTCCATTTGACTTTTAGTTTCTTGACCATTTAAAATAGCTATTCCATTGCGGTTTTTCCTTATTATGTTTGGATACTTTCCAAAATAGTGATTAAAATAACGGGCAGAATTATTTGAACCAGTAGCTATAACGGCATCAAAATCTGTAAAATGTTGATCTGTATATTTAAAAGCTGAAATACCTGTTTCTTTTTCTAAAAAGTCAGTCATGTAGGGAATGAGAAATTTATCCTTAGAAGCACATTTAATATCAGCGTTATTGCCGCTTACCCAAACACTAACAATATCATGAAATCCAACCATTGGAATATTGCCTGCAAGAATCAAAGCAACGGTTTTTGGTTTTTTAACATCCTTTAAATTATATTTACTAACCCACTTTTTGACTTGATTTTCATTTAAAGCTTTAGACCAACTTCTAAAAGTAGACTCTATATTTTCTTGATTAAACCATGCATTATTTACAATGGCTTTTTCTATACTATCTTGTAAATTTGAATAATTAGAATGATTAATTTTAAAGTCACCTAAATGAATTCCAAGGCTTATTAATGCATCAATTCGTTTTGACTTTGGATTCATTTATTTTGTTCAATAACTTTTAAGGTCCTATTTTTGCGTAAATGTAAGCAAGAAATCTTCTATGGCAATTATAATTACTGACGAGTGTATTAATTGTGGAGCTTGTGAGCCTGAATGTCCAAACACTGCAATTTATGAGGGTGCTGAAGATTGGCGGTATCAAGATGGTACCTCCTTAAAAGGAGATGTGGTTCTTCCTGATGGAAAAGGCGTTAATGCTAATAATTTTCAAGAACCTATTTCTGATGAATATTATTTTATTGTTCCTGATAAATGTACTGAATGTAAAGGCTTTCATGATGAGCCACAATGTGCAGCGGTATGTCCAGTAGACTGTTGTGTGCCTGATCAGGACAGAGAAGAATCTGAAGAAATTTTAATTGGAAAGCAGCGTTTTATGCACCCAAAAGATTAAGTACTTCAGGACTTTTCCAGTTTACCAATTTTATTTTATTTTTTTTTAACTTTTCAGTACATGCTTCACTTGAAAAATAAGTTGCGTCTTGTGAACGCCAAAGTGCTCCAAAATTAGGATGATCTATTGTTATTTGATCCATTTCATTGCTTGCTAAAGCTGGGTGAATTAATAGAATAGAAAGTCCTTCAGGCAGATTATCTAAAAGATTATTGTAAAAACCACAAAGACCTAAATTTTCAAATTCTTTGAAAGACGCCATAAAGATTGACTCTAAGCATTTGTTTTCGGGAATTTTAAAATTATTTGGATTCTCACCAGTGTAGGAAATAAGTTTTTTACTTAGTAAGATTGGTAATTTGAATTCCTTACCGAGACTTTGATAAATTTCTAATAAGTCTTGTCGTAATCCTAAAGTATACATGTGTGAGTCAAGATGTGAGGGTTTTAGGCCCATATTTAGGGCTATTTCAATTTGATTTTTTAACTCAATGTAAACTTCTTTTGATTTAGAAAAATCACGAATAATATTTCGTTTAGAATGAAAATGACCAAATTTGTTTACTAAAGAAGGTACTTTTTTGCCTGAAAGAGAAGGAGTAAAGGGATAAGTTTTCCACTCACCAGTTAATGTTAAGTGAATTCCATAATCTAATTCGGGATGGTTTAGACAAAATTGTGCCATTTCATAAAACCAAGGGCAGGGTACCATTAAACTCATCGAGGAGATACTTCCTTTGAGCATTCCCTTTTGAGTAGCATGATTTTCAGACCATGCTAAACCTGCATCATCTGCATGAATCATTAAATATTTAGTTGAAGACATTGTTTTCGATTTTAATCGTTTAAATAAAAATAAAAGTTAAAGTAAAAGAAAGCTTATTTTTGCCAAAATAATTTTTATGAAAGCTGGTATTGTAGGCTTGCCTAATGTAGGAAAATCAACTTTATTTAATTGCTTGTCGAATGCGAAAGCTCAAAGTGCTAATTTTCCCTTTTGTACAATTGAACCTAATATTGGGATTGTTAATGTTCCTGATTTTAGACTTGAAAAGTTAGAAGCTTTAGTAAAACCTGAGCGTGTTTTACCAGCAACAGTTGAAATCGTTGATATTGCTGGCCTGGTTAAAGGTGCAAGTAAAGGTGAAGGTTTAGGAAATCAATTCTTAGCTAATATTCGTGAAACAGACGCTATTCTTCATGTTTTACGATGTTTTGATGATGATAATATTATTCATGTTGATGGTTCAGTTAATCCATTGCGCGATAAAGAGACTATCGACATTGAACTTCAGTTTAAGGATCTTGAGACTGTTGAGAAAAAATTGGAAAAAGTTAATAGGGCAGCAAGAACAGGGAATAAAGAAGCTGTAAAAGAAAAAGTATTACTTGATCTACTAAAAACAGAATTAGAATCATCTAATAATGTTCGTAGTATTGATTTTAAAGATTCTGACCGACAAGAATTTATTAAGCCTTTACAGCTTATAACAGATAAACCTGTGCTATATGTTTGCAATGTAGACGAAAAGTCTGCTGAAAATGGAAATATGTACGTCGAAAAAGTTAAAAATGCTATTTCGAAAGAACAAGCAGGTCTTCTTTTTCTTGCGGTCAGTATAGAGTCAGACATCAATGAATTGGAAAGTTTTGAGGAACGTCAACTTTTTTTAGATGATTTAGGACTTAGCGAAGCAGGATCGACCAAATTAATTAAGTCTGCTTATGACTTATTAAATCAACAAACTTATTTTACCGCAGGGGAGAAAGAAGTTCGAGCTTGGACTATTCCTATTGGCACTTCTGCTCCTCAAGCTGCTGGTGTGATTCATACCGATTTTGAAAAAGGATTTATACGTGCAGAAGTAATAAGCTATCAAGACTATGAACAATTAGGTTCTGAAATAAAGGTAAAGGAGGCAGGAAAAATGCGCGTAGAGGGTAAAGACTATATTGTAAAAGATGGTGACATAATGCATTTTCGCTTTAATGTTTAGTTAATATCTTACAATGCTAATTTCAATGCTAATTTTATTTATTTTAAATACTAAGATTTTTTCATATCGATATAGAGTCATGTACTCGAACCTTGGCCCATAAATGTTTTGCTTCTTTGATAAATTTTAAGTGGGTTTGATCAGTTTGATATAATCGCTGTGCTTCTTCATTTTGAAAACCCATTGTATAGCAATAAGTAAAAGAGTTGTCTACAACATCTCTTTCTTCTGAAGCAGCGGGGCCTCCTAAATGACTTTCTATGGCTTGTTGATTTGTATTAATTAATTTACGTATAGCTTGCTCAAAGGCTGCCCTATCTTCTTTATTATTTGGTTTTTTTAGCCAAAAAAAAACGATGTGCAATAGTGGACTTGTAATTTTTTTAATTCTATTGTGAGTCATGTTTTATGTTTTTCTTATAAAAATTAATTATATATTAAATATGTGAAGAAGATCTCTGCTTTTAAATGATTTTAAAATAATTTATTTCAGAACTTTTTAACAAAAAACATAAATAATTGTTGATTTCTTGAATGCTAATGACCTTTTGGTTAAAATGGCAATATCTATATTAGCATACTAGATAATGGAAAAACAAACTACCTATACAGAAGATAATATTCGATCTCTTGATTGGAAAGAACACATTCGCATGCGACCTGGGATGTATATAGGGAAACTTGGAGACGGTTCTTCTCCTGATGATGGGATTTATATTTTACTCAAAGAGATATTAGACAATTGCATCGATGAGTTTGTTATGGGTGCTGGTAAAACTATAGAAATCAGTATCAAGGAAAATGTGGTTAGTGTTCGCGATTACGGCCGAGGAATTCCCTTAGGAAAAGTAGTAGATGTTGTTTCCAAAATGAATACAGGTGGAAAATATGATTCTAGAGCATTTAAAAAATCTGTAGGCCTAAACGGTGTTGGAACCAAAGCAGTGAATGCTCTTTCAGAAAGGTTTACAGTTGAATCTAATCGTGAAAAAGAATTAAAACTTGCTGTTTTTGAATTTGGAAATTTAACTAAAGATTTGCCAATAGAGAGTTCAACAAAGCGTCGCGGTACAAGAGTCATTTTCACTCCTGATAGTAAAATCTTTAAGAATTACAAGTATCGTTTAGAGTATGTTGAGCGCATGATTAAAAACTATGTTTACCTTAATCCAGGGTTGACTATTGACCTTAATGGAGAAAAGTTTTATTCTGAAAATGGATTAAAAGATTTGTTAAATGATCAAATTAGCGAAAGTGATCTTTTGTATCCAATTATACACCTTAAAGGAGAAGATATTGAGATTGCTTTAAGTCATAGTAAAACCCAATATAGCGAGGAATATCACTCATTTGTTAACGGTCAACACACTACTCAAGGAGGAACACATCAAGCAGCTTTTCGTGAGGGTTTGGTAAAAACTATTCGTGACTATTTTGGAAAAACATATGAAGCTTCAGATATTAGAAAATCTATTATTTCTGCAATAAGTATAAAAGTAATGGAACCTATTTTTGAATCTCAAACGAAGACTAAATTAGGTTCGACTGAGATGGGAGGGAGTATGCCATCAGTTAGAAGTTATATTATAGATTTTTTAAGCACTCAATTAGATAATTTTCTACACAAAAATTCTTTAGTTGCTGAAAGCATTCAAAAAAAGATAATTCAGGCAGAAAAAGAGCGTAAAGAATTATCGGGAATACGAAAACTCGCAAAGGAACGTGCCAAAAAGGCCAGTTTACATAATAAAAAATTGCGTGATTGTCGCGTTCATCTTCCTGATCTTAAAAAGGATCGCCGATTAGACTCCACTTTATTCATAACAGAGGGAGACTCAGCTAGTGGTTCCATTACAAAATCTCGAGATGTTAATACCCAAGCGGTTTTTAGTTTAAGAGGCAAGCCTCTAAATAGCTTTGGAATGAGCAAAAAAATTGTTTATGAAAATGAAGAGTTTAACCTACTCCAAGCAGCTTTAAATATAGAGGATAGTTTAGAAGATTTACGCTATAACAACATTGTAATTGCCACTGATGCCGATGTAGACGGAATGCACATTCGCCTTTTGTTGATTACTTTTTTTTTACAATTTTTCCCAGAATTAATAAAAGAAGGGCATCTGTATATTTTACAAACTCCTCTATTTCGAGTTCGAGATAAAAAAGAAACTTTTTACTGTTATAGTGAGGTAGAACGAAAAGAGGCAATTGAGAAAATTAAAGGAAAATCTGAAATTACACGCTTTAAAGGATTAGGTGAAATTTCGCCTGATGAATTTAAATATTTTATAGGGGACGATATTCGTTTAGACCCGGTAATGCTTGATAAAAGTATAACTATTGAAGAGTTGTTACTCTTTTATATGGGTAAGAATACACCAGACCGCCAAAAATTCATCATAAATAATTTAAAAGTAGAGCTAAACTACGTTGAAGAACAAAAAGAAGAGGTTTTATAATAAATGGAAGCAGAAGAAAATTTTTTTAACTCAGAACCAATAGACGCATTAAAACGTGTCACGGGGATGTATAAAGATTGGTTTTTGGATTACGCCTCATATGTTATTTTAGAAAGGGCTGTTCCAGCTATTGAGGATGGATTAAAACCAGTTCAGCGCAGGATTCTTCATTCTATGAAAGACTTGGATGACGGAAGATATAATAAAGTGGCTAATATAGTTGGTCACACTATGCAATATCACCCCCATGGAGATGCAAGTATTGGTGATGCAATGGTTCAAGTTGGTCAAAAGGAATTACTGATTGATATGCAAGGTAACTGGGGGAATATTCTTACAGGAGACAGAGCTGCTGCTTCTCGATATATCGAAGCAAGACTATCAAAGTTTGCACTGGAAGTTGTATTTAGTCCCAAAGTAACTAATTGGCAATTATCTTATGATGGAAGAAAAAAAGAACCAATCCATTTACCAGTAAAATATCCATTATTATTGGCTCAGGGGGCAGAAGGGATTGCTGTAGGACTATCAACGAAAATATTACCACACAATTTTAATGAATTAATTCATGCGAGTATTCAGCATCTTAAAGGGAAAAAGTTTAATATTTATCCTGACTTCCAAACGGGTGGAATTATCGATATTCAAAACTATAATGAAGGCTTAAGAGGTGGAAAAGTTCGAGTACGAGCACGAATCAATCAGTTGGATAAAAAGACTCTAGTAATAAATGAAATACCCTTTAGCACAAACACCTCTTCTCTTATTGATAGTATTCTTAAAGCAAATGACCAGGGTAAAATTAAAGTTAAACGTATTGAGGATAATACCTCATCGGTAGTTGAAATCTTGGTTCATTTACCAAGTGATATCTCACCAGATAAAACCATAGATGCTCTATATGCCTTTACAGCGTGTGAAACATCTATTTCACCCTTAGGTTGTTTAATTATAGACAATAAGCCAAACTTCATGGGAGTAGGAGATATACTTAAGATATCCACAGATCACACTGTTCAATTGCTAAAAATGGAATTAAGAGTGCAGCTTAATGACTTGGAGAATCAATGGCATTATTCTTCTCTTGAACGCATTTTTATTCAAAATAAAATTTATCGTGAGATTGAACTGGCTGAGTCGTGGGAAGAGGTACTTTCATTTATTAATAAAGGACTGGAGCCATATATTAGTAATCTAAAACGCTCTATTTCTGAGGAAGATATTGTGAAACTTACTGAAATTCGTATTAAAAGAATTTCCAAGTTTGACTTGGATAAGGCAAAGCTCAAAATTGAAACTCTTGAAGCAGATATTGCTGAAGTCAAAAATAATTTAGAACATTTGATAGATTATTCAATCCGATATTTTAATCACCTAAAAAAAACATATGGTAATGGAAAGGAACGAAAATCAGAAATTCGAATTTTCGACGATGTAGATGCCAAAAAGGTTGTGGTTCGTAATCAAAAACTTTACATGAATCGTGAAGAAGGTTTTATAGGAACATCATTGAGAAAAGATGAAATGGTTTGCGAATGCTCGGATATCGATGATATTATAATATTTACTCAAGAAGGAAAAATGCTGGTAGTCAAGGTTGATAGTAAGGTTTTTGTAGGTAAAAACATACTGCATGCAGCAGTATTTAAAAAAAAGGATCAGCGTACTATTTACAATATGATTTACAGAGACGGAAAAGGTGGAACTACTTTTATCAAACGTTTTGCAGTTACAGGTGTTACTCGAGAAAAAACTTATGACTTAACACAAGGAAAGCCACATTCAAACGTCTTGTATTTTTCTGCAAACCCAAACGGAGAGGCAGAAATTATTTCGATTATATTAAGAAATTCAAATTCTATAAAAAAACTCAAGTGGGAATTAGACTTTACAGATCTTCAAATCAAAGGTCGTTCTGTTCGGGGAAATACAGTGACTAAATATCCAGTTCGTAAAGTAGAGTTAAAAGAAAAAGGAGTTTCAACGCTAAAACCGCGTAAAATATGGTTTGATGACACTATTAGACGTTTAAATATCGAAAATAGAGGTAAATCACTTGGAGACTTTAAGGGGGATGACAAGCTTTTGATTATTAATAATCAAGGTACTATTCGCGCTGTATCTCCAGAATTAAGTTTGCATTTTGAAGATACTACAACTCATATTGAAAAATGGAATCCAATTAAACCTTTAACTGCTGTTTATTATGACCCAAATAAAGAACGTTATTTTATTAAAAGGTTTCTTTTAGAGCATATTGATAGAGAAGAGAGTTTTATTAAACAAGGAGCTAAGTTGACTTATTTGAGTACTGAGTGGCGTCCTATTCTTAAGGTTATTTTTGACAAACCTCGTGGAAAAGATCAGCCCTTACCATTAGAAATTAATGCTGAAACTTTTATTTCAGTTAAAGGATTTAAGGCGTCAGGAAATCAGCTTACTGATAAAAAAATCAAATTAATTGAACTAAAAGAAGCCTTAGAATACATAGAAAACACAATTCCAGAGAGTCATATGGATATCGAAGTTTCTTCCGATGAGACCATTATTGCAAAAGATGATGAATCTCAAATTACTATGGAGTTTTAATTATTTTCTTTTACGGATGCGCATATTTATCATTTCAATCCCAAGAGAAAAGGTGATAGAGAAATAGAGGTATCCTTTAGGAATTCTTCCTATGGAACTTCCAAAGAAAGTTGCATTAGATAAGTATGCGGATTCGGCAATTAGCATAAATCCAATTAATAACAGAAAAGATAGTCCTAGGATTTGTAGGGAAGGATGCTTATTTATATAGCGGCTTACTGGGGCAGCAAAACTCATCATAATAATAATGGATACAATCACAGAAATTATCATAATCCATAGAGCATAAGGAATCCCATTTGTCATTCCAACTGCAGTTAATATTGAATCGAAGGAAAATACAATATCTATTAAAACAATTTGAAATAAAGCACGAGAATATGATATGCTTTTTAAATTTTTATTGATTGGATCTTCTTCAATATCTTCAACTTTTTGAAAGATTTCAATTGTGCTTTTGTATAGTAAAAATAATCCACCAGCTAGAAGAATTAAAGCTTGGATAGAAATGTTTGAAGAAAACCAATCTAGATTCACATTAAATAAAGTTGTTTTTATCTGAATTAACAAACTGATTCCAGAAAGCATAGCAATACGCAATATCATGGCAAGAAAAAGACCAATTTGAATTAATTTCTTTTGTTTATCTACTGGAAAGCGATTGGCTAATATTGATATGAAAATAATATTATCAATACCAAGAACAATCTCAAGAAAAGTCAAAGTAAGAAAAGCAACAACTAAATCTGGAGTTATCAATCTTAATTAATTTTTTGAATGCTACCTCGTTGTCTATTTTTACTGTCTCCAACCAGAGAATATTCAAAAGTATATCTATCACCTTTTGTACTTATAATACGAATTTGAATAGGGCGTTTTTCTTGGTTGTTATTGGGGTTTAATTTTGTTAAGATACATTCACAGTCATTCACCCAACGAATACTAGATGTATCAATTTTTCCTTCAAATAGTTCTACTTCAAAGATTGAATCTCTTGTGAAATAAGAACTTTTAATTTCTCCGTTAATTATTTGAGTAAATTTAAATTCTCCTTGTTGAAAGGGTTTACAATTTCTTTCAAGAGAATAACAGCTAATAAATAAAGCTAAAATAAAAAATACAAGTCGCCACATAAGCGGCAAAAGTACTAAGATTTAGGTAAAAATAGACGAAAACTCCCGTCCTTATAAAATTCAATTATACGAATTATTTCTTCTGAATTCCCTGCGTTTGATTGAGTTTCTTGTTTTGGAGGAAATTCCTTAACGTCTAAAGTAGTATTTAATTTATTTTTTATATCAAAAGAGGGTATGGGGATTGTTTTTTCCTGATCCGCCTCCAATAATAACCAATCCAAAGTTATTTCATTAAAAGCACTTTGAATTTTCAAAATTAAATCTAAACTAGGCTTATTACGTTTTGAGAGAATGTGGGAGACTGAAGATCTTTGGACACCAATCTTTTCTGCAAAACCTGCAGCATTTAAATGATGATTCTCCATAACTTCTTTGAGGCGCTTTATAAAAATATCTATGTTTAACATTGTAAACAATTTAAGATTAGATTTACAATATACAATTGCAAATCGACTTTCACAAGTCTTATTTATTTACATTTTTACTTTAATTAATATTATTAAACAATTGATTTTCATATTATTAATTTATAAAATAGTAAGTTCGATTACAGATGTATACTCGCTTCAACTCCTGACAGGTCTTTTCTTGAATTATATTTACTTTTGTGAATCAGAAATGTAAACTTCTCTTTGTTTACATTTGTGCATTAATTATTAGAATGATTTACAAAAGGTATTTTCCTCCTAAAATTTTAAATGATTTTTTAAAAAATCATAATGATCGCCTTGATTATAATATTCTTGGACACTCTGTTAATAATCTTCCTATTTATGAATTGAATATAGGCACAGGAAAAAAAAGGATATTAATGTGGTCTCAAATGCATGGTAATGAAAGCACGACAACCAAGGCTTTACTTGATTTTATTCCTTGGCTCTTAGATTCAAATCAAAAGAATCTTTTAAATACTTTTACTTTTTATATAATTCCTCAGTTAAATCCTGATGGTGCAGAGGCTTACACTCGATTAAATGCAAATCAATTTGACTTAAACCGAGATGCTATTGAGCTTAGCCAACCAGAGAGTTTATTATTACGTAATGCATATGATCGCATAACTCCGGATTATGCTTTAAACCTCCACGGACAGAGAACTATCTATAGTGCTGGATTGAATGGTGGGCCAGCCACTCTTTCTTTTTTGGCTCCATCAGCTGATTTAGATCGATCTATAACTTCAGCCAGAAAGACTGCTATGTCTGCAATAGGCGGTATTTATATGGCTTTATGTAAAGAATTACCAGATGGAATTGGCAGATACGATGATACATTTAATCCAAATTGTGTTGGAGATACATTTACGAGGAAAGGAACACCAACAATTCTTTTTGAGGCTGGTCACTATCCGGGTGATTATCAGAGAGAAATGTGTAGAAAGTTTGTTTTTAAAGCTTTAAAAGCATTAATCAATTATTTGGAAAATGATAATGAAGTTTATTCAATAGAACAATACCTTAAAATTCCAAAAAATACAGATGATTATGTCGATTTAATTGTTTCAAATATTGACATTAGTGTAGATGGAAAAATTTTAAAAAATCAACAATTAGCAATTCAATACATTGAAGAGCTAAAAGATGGAGAAGTTATATTTACACCAAGCTTTCACGATTTTGGCAGTCAGCTTTCCCAGAAAGCACATCGATACATTAATCTTCCATTTGATGATTTAAGCGATTCAATTCTTTATTTTAAAGATAAAATCATCAAAAATTCCAAATTTGATAAATTATTTTCAGTAAACCACTGATTTGTCCAATGAATTCGCAATATTTTCCTCATTTTTATTAATTTTGTAGAATGTAAGTTTAAAAATAATTGTATGAGTAAGGTTAACCTAGATGAAATTGATCATCAAATACTAGATATTTTAATTGATAATTCAAGAATTCCATTTACAGATATCTCCAAACGCCTTTTAATATCTGCAGGTACAGTTCATGTTAGAGTAAAGAAAATGGAAGAAGCCGGGATTATAAGGGGATCTTCATTAAATCTTGACTATGTTAAGCTGGGATACTCTTTTATTGCATATGTTGGAATTTTCTTAGAAAAAACAAGTGCTACAGATGAAGTATTACAAGCTTTAAATGAAATTCCATTTATTACTGTAGCTCACATTACAACTGGAAAATTTAATGTGTTTTGCAAAGTACGCGCCAAAGATACTCACCATGCTAAAGATATTATTTTCATGATAGATGATGTTGATGGGGTTTCAAGGACTGAAACTATGATTTCACTAGATGAGAGTATCAATGATAAAAAAAGACTTATGCATCGAATTTTTAATGAATTAAATTAATAATGGCCAGAAAACCAAAAATTGATCGATTTAATGAAAAAATACTTTCTCGATTTCAAATTTACAATAGTCTTTTTCTAACTCTTCCTTTTAAAACTATAAAGCAAACTTCATTATTTTTACCATTATTTTCTGAGCATTGTCGTAAACAATATAAATTAAATGCTAACCCAGAGGACATTGTTTCCTCATTCTTCAAACTTTATGCACCAGATCTTTGTCAAGATCAACAGCAAGATTTGCTATTTAATTTTATTCAATATATCGAAAGACAAGTTGTATTATTTGATGCAATTGAAGATGCAGGTTTTTCATATGTAAATAACATGCATGGAAGGGGGACTCTAAGGAATATGAAAGAGGAGGCAGCCAATAAGCAGCTTAATAATGCACTTTCAGATTACATTAAGCGATTTAAGGTTAGGGTTGTTTTAACTGCTCACCCTACTCAATTTTATCCTGATAATGTTTTAGTGATTATGAATGAGCTATCTAGAGCCATTTCTAAAGATAACCTAGATAGTATTAGAGAGCTTTTAGTTCAACTTGGAAAAACACCTTTTTATAAAAAAGAAAAGCCTACACCATTCGATGAGGCAGTGAGTTTAATTTGGTTTTTAGAAAATGTTTTTTATCACTCTGCTAGTAGAATCTATAGCTATGTTGCAGAAAATATAGTGGACTCAGACGACTTAAATAATTCTATCTTTGATTTTGGTTTTTGGCCTGGAGGAGATAGAGATGGAAATCCATTTGTTACACCGGAAATTACTTTAAAAACCGCAAAAAGACTTCAATTTTCAATCTTAAGAAACTACTACAGAGATTTAAGAAAGCTAAAAAGAAAAATAACTTTTCCAGGTTTAGAAAATCGAGTAGAAGAATTAGAGGAAATGGTTTTTAATGAACTCTTTTATCCTCATCGTAATAAGAGTTTCTCACTTGAATATTTTACATCTGAACTACAATTCGTATTCAATAAAATCAAAAACGAACATGATGGTTTGTATAAAAACGATGTGCTGGACATAATCCATAAAGTCCGTCTTTTTGGATTACATTTTGCAAGCTTGGACATTCGTCAAGATTCTCGAGTTCATCACAGTGTTTTTAAGGAAATTGTATCCCACCCTGATATTCAAAATTTTTCAGAAGGATTGCCTGAAAACTATTTAGATTTAAATTCAATTGAACGCTGTAAAGTACTAGTTGAAATAAAAGGTGATGTGTCTCCTGATATTTTTTCAGAAAAAATTACTCGTCAGACACTTGAAAGTATTCGAAGCATGCAGCTTATTCAAAATACAAATGGAGAGCGAGGTTGTAATCGGTATATAATCAGTAATTGCCAGTCTTTAGAAAATATACTTGAACTTTTTGCAATGTGTCGATTGAGTGATTGGAAAGATCCTACAGTTGATTTTATTCCATTGTTTGAAACGATTTCTGACTTAGAAGAAGCTGGAGACGTTATGAATGCATTGTTTAGTGACCCAATTTATAAAGCACATTTATTAAGAAGAAAAATGAAGCAAACTATTATGCTTGGTTTTTCTGATGGAACTAAAGATGGAGGATATTTTATGGCAAATTGGAGTATTTATCTAGCCAAAGAAGCTTTGAGTAAGCTTGCTACTGAATTTGGAATTCAAATTGCTTTCTTTGACGGTAGAGGAGGGCCACCAGCCCGTGGTGGCGGAAATACCCATGAATTTTATGCATCTATGGGTGATACAATTCAAAGTGATGAAATTCAATTAACAATTCAAGGGCAAACAATAAGTTCAAATTTTGGAACATTGGATTCTTCTCAATATAACTTAGAACAGTTATTAAGTTCTGGAATAGAAAATCAAATTTTTAGTCCTGGTAAAAATAATCTTTCTACTGCTGGTCGAAATTTGATGGATAGTATTGCTGAAAAAAGTTACAAGGCTTATCAAGATTTTAAAGCTCACCCAATGTTCATTCCTTATTTGGAACGAATGTCAACCCTTCCGTATTATGCTAAAGCAAATATCGGAAGTCGTCCTACCAAACGTGGAAAATCAAAATCACTCAAATTTGAAGATTTAAGAGCAATTCCTTTTGTTGGAAGCTGGAGTCAGTTAAAACAAAATGTACCAGGTTTTTTTGGCTTAGGAGTATCTTTGCAAAATCTTATAGATCAAGGACAAATTGATGAATTAAAAGATCTATATAAGAATTCAAGATTTTTTAGAACTTTGATTTTTAACAGTATGATGAGTTTGTCTAAATCTTTTTTTCAACTTACAGCATACATGAAAGAAGACAAAGAATTTGGTTCCTTTTGGAAATTAATTTACCAGGAGTATGTCTTGGCTAAAAAAGTTTTATTAGAAATAAGTGAATTCAAGTCTTTAATGGAAAATGAACCCTCTGGAAAAGCGTCTATCAAAGCGAGAGAGGAAATTGTTCAACCATTATTAACAATACAACAATTTGCCTTAATGCAATTGCAGGCTATCAAAAAAGATAAAAAGATAGGAAAGAAAAAAATTGAAATCTTAGAAGCTATGGTGACACGTTCTTTATTTGGCAATATCAATGCAAGTAGAAACTCTGCCTAAACCGTATCGTAAAAGTCAAATGCTTTATAAAATAATTCTTGTTTTACATTAACATCAATTCTGGGCTTTCCAATATTCTCAAGTAGCACAAAATTAATTCCACTGCCATTATTTTTTTTATCATGACGTAATAAACTTAAAATCCCTTCACGATCAATTTTACTGATTTTTACATGAGGATAATAATGTGAAAGACTTTCTTTTATATCTATAGCGTCTTTTTCAGGAAAATTACAGCAATGAACACTTAAAAAGCTTTCTAGGATCATTCCAACCACTATTGCCTCTCCGTGAAGTAAGCGTTCCTTATCATTGTCTGCAATAAAATAAGATTCAATTGCATGGCCCATCGTGTGTCCAAAATTCAAAATTTTCCTTAAGTTTTTTTCTGTAGGATCTTTTAATACTATTTTCTCTTTTATTGCTACTGAAGATTTTATGTATTTAGCTAAAGTAATTGCATCTAACTTCTTAATATTTATTAACTCATACCAATATGAAGGATCTGCAATAAGTCCGTGTTTTAACATTTCTGCAAAGCCACTTCTAAGTTCCTTTTTGGGGAGTGTTTCAAGCCATTGATAATCGATAATTACTAGCTTTGGCTCACGAATAATTCCAATTTGATTTTTTAACGACCCAAGATCAATACCTGTTTTTCCTCCAACAGAAGCATCTACCATTGCGAGAAGGGTAGTAGGGATATTATAAAAGTCAATTCCACGTTTAAATGTACAAGCAACGAAACCTCCAAGATCTGTCACAACGCCACCACCTAAATTAATTATAACTGAATTTCTATCAGCTCCAAGTTCAGATAGTTGATTCCACAAATCTTCACAAGTTTGTATGTTTTTATTTTCTTCTCCAGCACACATAAATATAATTTTTGGATTATCCAAGCGTGTTTGATTAATAAATCTAGAGAAGCAGTTTTTTTTTGTGTTGGTATCAACTAATATAAAAACACTACTGTATCCATTTATCTTGAATTGTTTTGGAATATCTAGAAGGGCTTTAGAACCAAAGGTGATATTTATCATATTTTTCATAGTAGTGATCTGATTGTAAAAATAGGTATTAATAAAAGCTCACAAACTTTTTGAGATTTTAAGTATTATTTACCTTTTTTAAAATTTTTTTTTACTCGATCTAAATCTCTTTTATTTTCTCTATCCTTAATTGTTTCTCTTTTATCGTAAAGTTTCTTACCTCTTGCTAATGCTATACGTATTTTCGCAAAACCTTTGTCATTAATAAAAAGTCTCAATGGTACAATGGTCAAGCCACCATTCTTAACTTCCTTATAAAGTTTATTAAGCTCTTTTTTATTTAAAAGAAGCTTACGTTGTGCTTTTGGTTTATGATTAAAACGGGTACCAAATGCATATTCTTCGATATGCATGTTTACAGTAAAAAGCTCTCCTTTATGATTAAACTCACAAAAACTTTCAGCTATAGAAGCCTTGCTATTCCGAATAGATTTAATCTCGGTTCCAGTCAATATAATGCCTGCTGTATACTCGTCAATGAGTTCATATTCAAAGCGCGCTCGTTTATTTTTTATATTTATAATTTTTTGCACTATGCAAAGATAGTATTTAAACACTTTTTACTTAGCATTGCTGTTTTAAAATTAACCATTGGTATAAGACTGTTAATTACTGTTGAATAAATCATTTGCATTTGATAAAAATGTTGTTGAAAAGGAGGTCTAAATGATTATTTTTACACCATAATTTTAATTTATGCAGCGAGACACAACGATATTTGATTTAATAAACAAAGAGAAGAGTCGTCAATCTAATGGAATTGAATTGATTGCATCTGAAAACTTTACTAGCCCATCTGTAATTGAAGCTTGTGGTTCGGTGCTTACTAATAAATATGCCGAGGGTTATCCAGGTAAGCGATATTACGGAGGCTGCGAGGTAGTAGACCAAGTTGAGCTGCTTGCTATAGAAAGAGCAAAAAACTTATTTGGGGCAGTATATGCAAATGTTCAACCCCATTCAGGTTCTCAAGCAAATACAGCAGTGTTTCATGCTTTTTTAAAGCCAGGTGATAAAATTCTAGGGTTTGATCTTTCTCATGGAGGTCATTTAACTCACGGTTCGCCAGTAAACTTTTCTGGCCGGTTATATGATGCAAGTTTTTATGGAGTTGAAAAGAAAACTGGACGTTTGGATTATGATAATATTCTATTATTGGCTAAACAGATTAAGCCTAAGATGATTATTGCTGGAGCTTCTGCTTATTCTCGTGATATTGACTATTCAAAATTCCGTGAAATTGCAGATGAAGTTGGAGCGTTTTTATTAGCAGATATTTCACATCCTTCAGGAATGATAGCTACAGGTCTACTTAGTGATCCTATACCACATTGTCACGTGGCTACGACTACTACCCATAAAACTTTAAGGGGTCCCCGAGGAGGACTTATACTAATGGGGGAAGATTTTGACAATCCATTTGGTCTAAAATTAAAAAGTGGTAAAATTCAAAAAATGTCACATCTTTTAAATATGGCTGTTTTTCCAGGAAATCAAGGAGGCCCGTTAATGCACGTAATTGCTGCAAAAGCAATTGCTTTTGAAGAGGCACAGCAACCAAGTTTCAAAATCTACATGAAACAGGTTAGGAATAACGCTCAAGCGATGGCCAAGGCTTTTACTGAAAGGAACTACAAGTTGATTTCAGGAGGAACGGATAATCATATGATGCTCATTGATTTAAGAAATAAAAATGTTACTGGAAAAGATGCTGAATTAGCATTAGTAAAAGCTGAAATTACAGCAAATAAAAATATGGTACCCTTTGATGATAAATCTCCATTTGTGACTTCAGGTATCCGAGTTGGAACATCAGCAATCACTACTCGTGGACTCAAAGAGCAAGACATGGAAACCATTGTAGAGCTTATTGATCATGTGATAAACAATATAGAAAATCAATCAATTTTGGAAGCTGTAGCAAAAGAGGTTCATTCCCTGATGAAGGGAAGGGCTCTGTTTAATCTTTAGATTGTAATAAATCCTTTATTTTTTTTGGAATTTTTTCCAACTTTCCACTTTCCCTATTTACATAACACCATTTTGTTATGCAACGTGTAATAATTTTTTCTTCAGGTTCTAATATTATTTCCACTATTCTTTCTGATAGAAAAGTATTAGTCTTGGTAACATAAGTTTTAATTAACAGATTATCCCCAAATTTAGCTGCATATTTGTATTCAATTTGATGGCTTCTAACCACCCAAAAATGAAATTCATTAATATGCTCACCAACAAGATATTCCCAGTGTAACTTTGCGGCCTCCTGAACCCAACAGAGGTATTGAATATTGTTTACATGGCTTAAATCATCTAAATGCTTTTTAAGAACGCTCTGCTTTATGGAAAAAAATTTCATTATTTTGGAAAGATCTTTACCTCAAATAGTTTATCCCAATTTTTACCTGTAACAAAAAATGTCTCACGTTTCTTATTGTATGCGATACCATTAAATACGTTTAGCTTAGAATGTTGTTTCACCCTTTTTTTTAAACCTGAAAAATCTATAACACCCTCAACAGCACCAGTATTTGGGTTTATTATTACAACTACATCTTTTTGAAATTGGTAAGTATTCGCATAAATTTTACCATTTACCCATTCCAGTTCATTTAAATTTTTTAATGCTAATTTATTTGTCATTACCTCAATATGACCTTCTTCGGAATAGTCTTTAGGATTTATTTTCCAAATCTTTTGACTTCCATCAGATTTGTATAGTTTATTTCCATCATTGCACAAACCCCAGCCTTCTTTACTCTTTTCATATGGAAAAGAATTTTTGACGGTTAAAGTATTTTTATCATAAATCAATCCTTTTTCAGATTTCCATGTTAATTGAATAATTTGATCTTTAAATATGGTTAAACCTTCACCAAAAAATGATTTATCTAATGGTTTGTTTTTCAATATTTTACCGCTATTGTAATCAATTGTACGTAGAGTAGATTGCCCATTAAGACCTGTACTTTCATAAAGTAAATCTCCATCAAATTCTAAACCTTGGGTATAGGCAGTAATATCATGAGGATAAGTATTAATTACTTCATAAGTGAAAAGTTTCGGTGCTTCACTTGCTAGCAGAGTAAAGGTTATTGTTTTCTTATAACTCTTTTTATTTTGTATTAGTTCTGCCTTAATTTCATAATCCCCAAGAGGATCAGTATTTAAAAATTGGTGATTATCCTTTATAGGCTGGTCATTTAAAAAGTAGAATACACTATAGTTATTTAGTGAAGTATTGACGCTAAGTTTTAATTTTGAACCAGCCTTCGCTCTGTTTTTTTTTTGACCAGTTTTAATTTTAATAACTGGGTCTTTGACACCAGCACAATTCAAAATTAGAAAGGATGTAATTATACTTATAAATATTTTCATAATTTAAAAATAACTTGCAAAGTTAATGGAAGACTAAATTAAGAATTTAAAATGATTGCCGAAATCCTCTGAAGAGGTTATATTTGTAACTGGGCAAGTCCTATACAACCAGCTCCTGTTTAATCCCCCAGGGTGGTAACACAGCAAGGGTATGCGGTTGTAGCGGTGTGATATAGTTAGCTTGCCCTTTTTTGATTTAGATAAATATGCAAAAAGTAGTTTTAATTACTGGTGCCTCATCTGGTCTGGGTCTGGCTACTGCATTGCATCTCAAAAAAATAGGTTATTCAGTTTTTGGCACTAGTCGTAATCCAAAAAAATATACCCAATCAATTCCCTTTGAACTACTTCCTCTTGAAATTACAGAAACGAACTCCATTAAAACTTGCGTTGCAGAAGTCATAAAACGTAAGCAAAGATTGGATATTCTCATAAATAATGCTGGTGTGGGAATTACTGGACCTATGGAAGAAATAAATGCAGATGCTATAGCTTCTAATTTTGCTACCAATTGTTTTGGTCCTTTACAAATGGCACAAGCTGTAATACCTAAAATGAGAGATCAGTCTTCGGGAACAATTATTAATATAACCTCAATTGCGAGCTATATGGGTTTACCATTCAGAGGTCCTTATTCTGCATCTAAAAGTGCTTTATCTATTATGTCAGAAAGCTTACGTATGGAAGTTAAAGAATTTGGTATTAAAGTTTTGACTCTTGCTCCAGGTGATTATGCTACTGACATTGCCTCCCGTCGTTATCATTCCCCCGTAATTAATAAATCACCTTATAAAAAATATAAGGAAAGTCTCGAAGAGATAAACAAACATGTTGATAAAGGAAACTCTCCTGAAGAAGTAGCTAAAGCTATTGCTGAAATTTTAACTAAAAAAAATCCAAGAGTACACTATCAGGTTGGTTCGTTTTTACAAAAGCTATCAAAAACTTTAAAAAACATCCTTCCGAGTCGTATATTTGAAAAACTCATTATGAACCACTATAAACTATAAATATTCATGAAATTTTTTATCGATACAGCTAATTTAGAACAAATTCGGGAAGCTCAATTATTAGGGGTTTTAGATGGGGTAACTACAAATCCCTCATTGATGGCAAAAGAAGGTATTACTGGTGAAAAAAATATTATTAAACACTACGTTGATATTTGTAATATTGTAGATGGTGATGTTTCTGCAGAAGTTATTTCTGTAGATTTTGACGGAATGATTAAGGAAGGAAATGCCTTAGCCGCCTTACATCCCCAAATTGTAGTTAAAATTCCAATGATTGAAGATGGAATTAAAGCGCTAAAATATTTTTCAGATAAGGGTGTCAAAACTAATTGTACTCTAGTGTTTTCTTCTGGACAGGCTTTACTTGCAGCTAAAGCTGGAGCTACTTATGTGTCACCATTTATTGGACGTTTGGATGACAATTCAACTGATGGTTTAGATTTGATTGAGGATATTCGTCTTGTTTATGATAACTATGCTTTCCATACAGAAATTCTTGCAGCTTCTGTACGCCATACTATGCATATTGTAAATTGTGCTAAAATAGGTGCTGATGTAATGACAGGGCCGTTGTCTGCAATAAAGGGTTTGTTAAATCACCCTTTAACAGATATTGGATTAGCTAAGTTTTTATCTGATCATAAGAAAGGAAATTAGCTACAGCCCCTTCAAAATCTTTTCAAAATCAGTGTCAGAAAAATTTCCGAACCCTTCTATTATAAATCCTTTTCCGTTAATAATTATACTTTTATTTAATAAGGTTAATACCCATGCCTTACTTGAGTTTTCAAAATTGATTAATGCAAATTGATCTTCCATTTTCATCTCCATCATTTTTTGCACTTGGTCTACCAATGCATTAAACGGTTGAATACAAATTCCTATAAATCTTATGTCAGGATATTTTTTTTGAAAAAATTCTACACGTTCTAATGTGTTTCTATAGTGATTCATTTGTGTTTGTGACCAAAAATAAATTACTGAAGTTCTACCGTCTGGAATCGAAGCACTACTTACTGTTACGCGAGAAGAATTTTGTAATTGTATTTTAGGTAATGATTTACCATAATCCATTTTACTAATATCTTTATGAAGTGCTAAAACTTCAGCTAAATAGCTAGGAGAGGTATTAATAGTAGCATAATATTGAAGAAAAAGCTCATGTTCATCATGATTGTCAAAATTCAAAATCTCTTCAAAAGCTATCGCTCTTGCAAGGTTATTACGAAGTAATTTTCCAGTAATAGTTTGATCTAAAACCTCTAAACGTCTAATATTAAATCTATCTGTTTGCTTTGCTTTAAAATACAACTCATCGGGTTTTAATGTTTTTTGGTTTATATAATTGATTATATAATTAATATATGGATCAAAAAAAGCTAAATCATTGTCTCCAAAATTTAAAAAACGACGATAGGTAAAAAATAAACTATCTTCATTAATTGTCCATTTTGACCCCCTAAGTAAAGCATATCGCTCCTTAATATTTGCGTATGGATAGATATATGCCGCTTGAGTAACTTTTTGAGCTATAAGACTCAAATTATTAATAGAGTCCATCTGGATCCATAATTCCTTTTTTTCAAGAAGTAAAGAGTCAATAATATTTTTAAAAGTATTTTTATTACTAGAATATTTTGATGACAAAAATTTATTTTCAGATTCTTGTTTTAAAAACAATTCAATTAGAAAATTATTTTTCGAAGCTCCAACTCCAGAAAACACTATAGATTCATCAAAAGCCACAGCATTAATTCTCACCCATACACTATCATGTTCTTCCAAAAGTAATGTTTGATATTCGGGAAGGTGTTCAAGTTTATATATTCCACTTTGTAAGGAATCATATTTACGTTCAAATCTTAAATTTGAATTTAAGTCCAACATTTCTACAACATTTGTACCCTGATAGAGCGTAACGTTTCTAGATGAGGGATTTAGAATTTCTCCTCCTATAAAAATACCTGTTCGTAATTTCTCCTCTGACTGGCAACTGATTAAAGCCAATAAGATAATTACAGGAAAAATTTTTTTTATCATATGCCACTAAAAGTACAACTTTTAAGATGCAAAAATTATTAGACGTCTATTAAATCACTTTGGCATATTTGTGTAAGTTTGCAGCTTAATATTGTTGAATATGCTGTCAGTTTCAAACCTTTCGGTCCAATTTGGAAAGCGCATCCTTTTTGATGAAGTAAATATAAGTTTTACCCCGGGAAATTGTTATGGAATTATTGGGGCTAATGGAGCTGGTAAGTCTACTTTTCTAAAAATTATTTCTGGTAAACAAGAAGCTAATTTTGGAAATGTTCATTTAGAACCTGGAAAGCGTCTTTCAGTTTTGGAGCAAAATCATAATTCTTATGATGATAATAATGTTTTAGATACTGTTTTAAGAGGTAATGAAATTCTCTACAATGTTAAATCAGAAATGGATAACCTATATGCAAAAGATGATTTTTCCGATGCTGATGGTCAAAGAGTAGGGGTGCTTCAAGCTAGCTTTGAAGAAATGAATGGATGGAATGCTGACAGTGAAGCTGCAACATTACTTTCAAATCTTGAAATCCCAGAAAAAATTCATCATTCTCTAATGTCAGAATTAGACGGAAAACAAAAGGTTAGAGTCTTATTGGCTCAAGCTCTTTTTGGAAATCCCGATGTTCTTATAATGGATGAACCTACTAATGACCTTGACTATGAAACAATTATGTGGCTCGAGCAATTCTTAGCTAATTATGAAAATACAGTCATTGTAGTTTCTCATGACAGACATTTTTTAGATGCCGTTTGTACCCATATTTCTGATATAGATTTTGGAAAAATCAATCATTTTTCTGGTAACTACACTTTTTGGTATGAATCAAGCCAATTAGCTACTCGTCAAAGAGCTCAACAAAACAAAAAATCAGAAGAAAAGAAAAAGGAATTACAGGAGTTTATATCTCGTTTTTCTGCAAATGTTGCAAAATCTAAACAAGCTACTTCTCGGAAAAAGATGATAGAAAAGTTAGATATCGAAGAAATCAAACCCTCAAGTAGACGTTATCCTGCAATTATTTTTGAGCAAGAACGCCAAGCAGGTGATCAAATTTTAAATATTGAAAATCTTTCTGCAAATCTGGATGAGGAGGTGCTTTTTAAAAATGTAAATCTTAATCTATCTAAAGGAGATAAGGTTATAATTTATTCTAAAGACACTCGTGCTGTAAGCGTTTTTTATGATATTCTCATGGGAAAAATTCAAAGTGATAGTGGAAAATTCGATTGGGGTGTTACAACTAATCAAGCATATCTTCCAGTTGATCACGAAAACTATTTTAAAGAAGAGGTCCCCCTTGTGGATTGGTTAAGAAAATATGCAAAAACAGAAGAAGAGCGTGAGGAGGTATTTCTGAGAGGTTTTTTAGGTAAAATGCTTTTTAGTGGAGAAGAAGCATTGAAAAACTCTAATGTTTTGTCTGGAGGAGAAAAAGTCCGTTGCATGCTTTCAAAAATGATGATGGAAAGGGCCAATGTTCTTTTGCTTAATGAACCAACTAATCATTTAGATTTAGAGTCTATTACAGCTTTTAATAATTCTCTTAAAAATTTTAAAGGCACTATTTTGTGCAGTACAAGCGATCATGCATTTTCTCAAACTTTAGGCAGTCGAATTGTTGAGTTAACACCAAAAGGTGTTATAGATCGTCACACAAGTTTTGATGAATTCATGACAAGCCCAAAAATTAAGGAGTTGAGATTAAAAATGGTATAGTATTTTAACTACCAGAAAAACGCATACAGACCTGCAAGTATAATCATTAGTGCAAAGGAGCCTATGTTGTAAAGAGCTGATGTATCAAAAACACCTTTATCCAAAGAAATTCCTTTCAAATCGTCATTTTCTTTATTTTCTCTAATGCTTACTAAAGCAATAACTACCATCGAAAGAATAGCAGTAATACCCATTTGATCTAAAAAAGGGAGGGAGGGAAAAATCCCATCCAACGCAGATCCTGTCATCCAGCCTTTAGGGCCTACTTTAAAGAATAAAGCAATTGGAATAGAAGTTAATGCACCATAGATTGCACCTTTATTAGAAGTCTTTTTCCAAAAGAGTCCAAGGACAAATACTGACAATATTCCTGGGCTCACAATACCAGTATATTCTTGAATAAATTGGAATGCTTGATCGATACCTCCTAGTAAAGGGGCCATAATGGAAGCAATAATCAATGCTACAAATGCAGATAAGCGGCCAACGTTAACAGTTTTTGATTCACTGGCCTCTTTATTAATCAATTGCTTGTATATATCCATTGTAAAAATTGTTGCAGTAGAATTAAGCATAGATGCTAAAGAAGAGACTATTGCAGCAGCTAATGCCGCTACGGCGACACCTTTGAGACCTGTAGGTAAAAACTGCATTAACCACGGATAGGCTTTATCAGCTTGTTCTGAAGATGGTAAATTAGCCATTCCAGCTTCACCTAAAGAAGCTAACAAATTTGGATCGTTAACAATTACGTAGGCAGCTATTCCTGGTATAACAACTATTAAAGGAATAATCATTTTTAAACCTGCTGCAAATAAAATTCCTTTTTGTGATTCTTCTAGCGATTTTGCTGCTAGTGTTCTTTGAATAATATATTGGTTAAAACCCCAATAGTATAAATTAGCAATCCACATTCCGCCAATAAGAACACCTATACCAGGAAGATTCATATACTCAGGATTACTCTTTTCAAGTATCATATCAAATCGTTCTGGTACAGCATTATAGACTTTATTAAGTCCTTCAAGAAATCCACCCCCTGCTGATACAGTATCTAAAGCTAAATAGGTAGTAACTAAGCCTCCTAAAACTAATACTACAACTTGAATTATATCAGTCCATGCCACAGCAGATAAACCTCCGTATAATGAGTATGCAGCAGCGAAAGCAGCTAATCCAATAACCGCGGTAATCATTTCGATACCTAATATGGTTTGAAGTGCTAAACCACCCAGATAAAGAACTGAAGCCAGATTTACAAAAACGTATAAACCAATCCAAAAAACTGCTAGTATTGTTTTTAGCTGACTAGAAAAACGTTGTTCAACAAATTCAGGAATGGTATATATTTCTTTTTTAATAAAAATTGGTAAGAAAAATTTTCCAACAACAATTAGGGTTAGAGCTGCCATCCATTCATAGGTAGCAATAGCTAATCCACCAGCAAAACCGGAACCAGACATCCCAATAAATTGTTCAGCAGAAATGTTAGCAGCTATAAGTGAAGCTCCAATTGCCCACCAAGGGAGAGATTTACTCGCCAAAAAGTAATCTTCTGTACTTTTAGTTTCACCCTTTTTATTTCGAGAAACCCATAATCCAACACCCAAAATAACTATGGCATAAATTGCAAATATTACATAATCAAGTGCTTCAAAACTAGTATTCATTTTGTTTATGTTTTAGTTGAACAAAAATATTTCACAAATATTTAAAAAATTGCGAAAAACATTCAAATTATTCTGTTGCAAAGTAGAAAATAAAGGAAGTTTAAAAAAGTTGTTTTACAACTTTTTTCCCTTTATCAATTTCGTCTCTATGAAGATACACATCCTGCAATAGGGGAGTTGTAATTCCAAAACCTGCAAGGCGTGCAGATTCTCCCTGATCTTTAACCACTGGAATAATTCCTTCTTTATCTAATTCACTTACTAGAGCTAAAACAAGTAAGGATGACCCTGTAAATAAGTGATAATATTTATCTTTTGAAATATTTGATTTCAAGCTTTATTGTAACGATTATTCCATATAGCAGGATTAAAATTTTTCCCTAAGGCAAAACCAAAGTAAATTACAATAGAAGATAGGGCCTTGAAAACAAAAAACAACAACATCCAATAGGAAGATGTGTTTGGTGTCCTTGTGAAAAACACCATTGGAGTTAGTTCAGTAACAATCCAACTAAAAACAAAAATTGCAAGTAGAAGGTTCCAAACGTTTTTAAATGGCCACATTAGAAGTTTTCGAAATGGATTTAAATCATTACCCCACTTATGAACTAAATAGAAATAATTGTTTCCAATTGGGACAAACAGAAGCGGATCATCTGTTTTTTTTAATCGGAAAAGAATCGAGGGGGCCATTATTTTAAATTCTCCAAGCGTAGTTTTGTGATTTTGTTCCAGTCTTTTAATTTCCTCAAGAGCTTGTTTAGGGAGGTTATTTTTGAAATACTTTATGTCTAGAAAACGTAAGCGATAGTCGATACAAACTTTTTTAATGTGATCAAGATGGTATATTTTCTCGGAGACTAATAAATCAAAATCAAATTTGTTAAGTGAATTAATCTCTAATTCTTTAATGATTTGATTTAATTGATCTTGATTTTCTTCTATGCTGAATGCTCTCGTCCTAGATAAGACTTTTTCAACATCAGTTCTTGGTATTAATTTCATTTTCATAAATCCTTGTCATTAATTTACAAAAATAGGAATAATTGAATTAATTTTTATCAACTCCTAACGTAATTCTGCTTTATACTCTGTAGAAAAATTCTTTTTTAATTTTTCCATGACTTTATCAACTTGTTTATCAGTTAAAGTCTTATTTTGATCCTGAAAAGTAAAAGCGATTCCATAAGATTTTTTTCCTCTTGGTAATTTTTTCCCTTCAAAAACATCAAATAGCTCAACAGATTTTAAAATCTTACGTTCGGTTTTGTGGGATGTATTTTTTATGGCTTCGAATGATATTTTTTGGTCTAATAATAAGGAAAAATCTCGTCTCATAATGGGAAATTTAGGAATATCCTTAAAGACTAAAGATCTGGATAATGAGTGTTTTAATATATAATCTAAGTTCAAGTCAGCTATAAATATTTCATCATCAATATTATAAATTTCATTTAATTTTTTTGAAATTAAACCAAATAGACCATAAGTACGATTATGGTTAATTAATTCAAATACGATATCAAAATGAGGATGACTGGTTTCTTTAAAATCTAGCTGATCATATCCAAGAGCTTTAAATAGATCTTCTAATAATCCCTTGACATAGAAAAAAAGATCTGGTGAATTTTTTAAATCCCAGTGAGGTTTGAATAAAGAACCAACAACTGAAACACTCAAGTGTTTTGCTTCAATAAACTCTTCATTTCTCTTACCATAAATATTACCAAACTCGAATAGCTTAATATCTTTGTTTTGACGATTTAAATTAAAGGAAATTACTTCTAAAGCACTTGGTATAAGTGATTGACGCATTATAGATAAATCATTTCCTAAAGGATTTATAATTTTAATTGGGTCATGAAAATTAGCTTTAGGATCAAAATTATTAAGTGAATTATTAATTGTTTCCATAAAGCCATGCCCAGTTAACATATTTGCAATCATGGATTCCATCTTTTGCGAATCTTTCCATTGATATGGAGGATTTGCCTCATATTTTAAGGGTATGTCTTTTATATTATTATATCCGTAAATCCGTAAAACTTCTTCGATAACGTCTGCAGGACGAGTAATATCTACCCTGTATCTAGGAATTGTCATTCCAATTCCAGTTTCAGAAACATTGTTAATTTCTATTTCCAATGCATTTAAAATTATATTGAGCTTTTTTTTATCGATATGTTCACCTATTGTTTTATTTAGTTCTTCATATGAAAGAAATATTTTAGCAGCTTCACCAAGTGGCTTAGCTACTTCTTGAATATTGCTAGAAATCGTTCCTCCAGCTAAATCTCTTATTAAAATAGCAGCTCGCTTTAAAGCATAAATACCAATTTCAGGATCTACACCCCTTTCAAATCGGAATGAAGCATCAGTGTTAAGACCATGTCTTTTGGCAGTTTTTCTAATGCTAACAGATTCGAAAAGTGCACTTTCTAAAAAAATATTTGTAGTTTGATTTTCTACTCCAGAATCAATACCGCCAAAAACACCTGCAATACAATGAGCTTTTTTACTGTCACAAATCATCAAATCTTCTTGATTCAAATTACGCTGAACTCCGTCTAGTGTTGTGAAAGGTGTTTTTGATGGGCATGTTTTCACAATAATATCACCATTTAATTTATCTGCATCAAAAGCATGAAGTGGTTGTCCAAGTTCATGTAATACATAATTTGTTACATCAACTACATTATTTTTAGGTGAAACACCTATAGCCTTTAAACGATTTTGTAGCCAAGAGGGAGAAGGAGAAATTTTAACTCCCGTAAGGGTAATTCCATAATATTGAAAACAGCGCTGGTTGTTTTCTACTTTGACAGAAATTGTTCTCTGAGTATTATCAACGTGAAAAGAAGATATTTCTGGTAAATTCCACTCATTAGATATTTCATTTAAAAGGCATGCCGCCCTTAAATCGCGAGCAACTCCCATATGACTCATAGCATCAGCTCTATTTGGCGTAAGTCCAATATCAAAAACGACATCTTCTTCAATATCATAGATTGATGCAGCGGTTTCTCCAATTATAGAATCTTTATCCAATACTAAAATCCCATCGTGGTTGTCACTAAGGCCTAATTCGTCTTCAGCACAAATCATTCCCTCACTTACTTGTCCTCGAATTTTACCTTTTGAAATTTTCATTGAAGTTCCGTTTGACATATTTAAGGTAGTACCAATTGTAGCAACCAAAACTTTTTGTCCTTTTGCTACATTTGGTGCACCACAAACAATGCTTAAATTAGTTTTAACACCAATATTAACTTCGGTTATTTTTAAGCGGTTAGCATTGGGATGTTTAGAGCAACTTAAAACTTCACCTACAACAACTCCTTTAAGACCCCCCTTAATACTTTCATATGCTTCAATACCTTCAACTTCTAAACCTAAATTAGTAAGCAAAACTGAAATTTGATCTACAGTAAGACTGATTTTTATAAACTGTTTTAACCAGTTGTAAGATATTTTCAAAAGATATTTATTTTCAATTTGACTTAACAAATATAAGAATCTCTTTGTCCATATTTAGCTTATGAAATTCCAAATATTAGAATCAAATCTTAAAGCTGAAAGAGTTCTTTTAATAACTTGATTTTCAGTTCTTTCGAGGTTGGGGTCTTGTTTTATAATTTCATTTGCAGTATCTCGAGCGACCTTGAGCAGTGTATTATCTTTTATTATATCTGCAATTTTTAACTTTAAGATACCACTTTGTTGAGTTCCCATAAGATTTCCAGGACCACGCAGACGTAAGTCAACTTCTGCAATATCAAATCCATCATTGCTCTTCACCATTGTTTTTAATCGAGTCTTCGCTTCTTCAGAAAGTTTAGAACCACTCATTAAAATACAATAACTTTGATCGGATCCACGTCCAACACGTCCTCGTAATTGATGTAGTTGAGAAAGTCCAAATCTCTCTGCACTTTCAATTATCATAACAGAAGCATTGGGAACATTAACTCCGACCTCAATGACTGTAGTTGCTATCATAATTTGAGTTTTTCCTTCTACAAAACGTTTCATTTCAAAGGATTTATCACCAGCTTTCATCTTTCCATGTACAATACTTATTTGATACTGCGGTTGTGGGAAGCTTCTTGAAAGACTTTCGTATCCATCCATTAAATCTTTATAATCCAGCTTTTCAGACTCTTGAATTAATGGATATACAAAATAAACTTGGTGTCCTTCTTTTATTTGTTTTTTGATAAAATCAAAAACCCTCAAACGGTTACTATCATTACGGTGTAATGTCTTAACGGGTTTTCGACCTGGAGGTAGATTATCAATAACAGAAACGTCCAAATCTCCATAAATACTCATTGCTAGTGTCCTTGGGATTGGGGTAGCGGTCATTACCAAAACATGTGGAGGAGTTTTATTTTTTTCCCATAGTTTTGATCTTTGAGCAACACCAAAACGATGCTGTTCGTCAATGATTGCTATTCCTAAGTTTTTGAATTGTACTTTTTCTTCAAATAAAGCATGTGTTCCAATCAAAATATTAAGTTCACCATTTTGTAAGGCTTCATGTATCACTTTCCGATCTTTTAACCTTGTGCTGCCCGTTAGTAATTCTATTTTAACACTAGTGTTTCGAAGTAATTCTAAAAGAGATTGATAATGTTGACTAGCTAAAATCTCTGTAGGAGCAACTAAAGATGCTTGAAAATTATTATCAATAGCAATTAACATAATTAAAAGGGCTACAATTGTTTTACCAGAACCCACATCCCCTTGAAGAAGTCTATTCATTTGCCTTCCCGAACCTAAATCATTTCTTATCTCTTTTATAACTCTTTTTTGAGCTAATGTCAGAAAAAATGGAAGCTTTTTTTTATAAAAATCATTAAAAGTATTTCCAACCTTAGAAAAAATAAATCCTTTAATTTTATTTTTACGTTGAATATTTTTTAAAATCAATTGAAATTGCATATAAAAAAATTCTTCAAATTTTAAACGAGATTGTGCACGACTTAAATTCTTTTGTGATACGGGGTAGTGAACCTCTTTTAAAGCTTTTGCTTTTGAAATAAATTTATAATGATCTAAAAGATATTGAGGAAGTGTTTCTTTAAAAGCTTCAACACTGTTTTCAATTAAATTTGCTACTAATTTTTGAATAACACGTTGAGAAATACCTTTATTTATTAATTTCTCTGTTGATGGATAAATTGGATAGAACGCAGCAATTATTTTATTTTGAAAATTTACTTCTAATTCCATTTCGGGATGAGGCATGTTAGCTTGCCCATTGAACCAGTTTAATCTTCCAAATATTACATAGTTTTCATTAAGTTTTAAACTCTCCCTAATCCATTTATAGCCTCGAAACCACACCAATTTTATAAATCCTGTTTCATCTTCGAATAAAGCAACCATTCGCTTACCTCGCTTTTGATTAATATATTCTATATCAGAAATTTTCCCTTTGATTTGAACCTCAGAATTATTTTGCGGAAGATTGTTAATATTATAAAACTGACTTCTATCAATATAACGGCTTGGAAAGAAGTGTAGCAAGTCTTGGAAAGTCTCAATATCTAATTCTTCTTTTAATAAACGCGCCCTTTCTGGTCCTACACCTTTCAAATATTCTATTGCAGTATGCGTACCACTCATTTTGACAGATTTATTTTAGAATTATAAAAAATCAAATTTTAAATTATAGGTTTCCAAGAAAAAGAATTTATACATTTATTAATAGAGAAACTTTTGTGTTTACACCATTATGAATAAAAAAATCTTAATTAAGAATTTTAAATTCCATTTAAATAATCTAAGCTAAGTTGAACCATTGCCTTAACTCCATAAATAAGACCATCATCATCAATCATAAATTCTGGAGTATGATGCGAAGGAGCTTCTTCTGCTTTGTTACCCTGTATTAGGCCTCCTAAATAAAAATAAAATCCTGGGATTTTTTCTTGAAAAGCTGAAAAATCTTCAGCTAATGTGACTGCGTTCATTTCAATAACCTTGTCTTCTCCCAATGCTTCTTTAAGACTTTTTATAGATATTTCTGTCAGTTGAGGATTATTATACGTCAAAGCTGCTGATTCTTTTATCTCCACAGTTGCAGATCCCCCATATGCAGATGCAATTTGAGGAATCAAATCGTGCATCCTGCTAATTATCAATTTTTTCATGTCATTGTCTAAAGTACGAATAGTGCCCACCATTTGAGCAGACTCCGGAATAATGTTAAATCTAATTCCCGAATGGATTGAGCCAACTGAGATTACGGCCCCTTCTTTTGTTAATTCTAAATTTCTACTTATAATGCTTTGTAGGGCATCAATTATTTTTGCAGAGATTAAAATAGGATCAATACTTTTCCAAGGCTGTGACCCATGGGCTGGCTTACCTTTAACATCAATCACGAAACGCTGTGCTGCTGCCATAAATCCTTTCGTTTTGTAACGAATCGTTCCAACAGGTGTAGCTGAATTAATATGTAAACCAAAAATAGCATCAACTTTAGGATTATCTAAAACTCCTTCCTCAATCATTAATCGAGCACCTCCTTTTTCGCCTGGTGGAGGGCCTTCTTCTGCAGGTTGAAAAATGAATTTAATGGTTCCTGAAAAATCATTATTTTTTGATAAAAATTCTGCTACACCCATTAAAATTGCAACATGCGCATCATGCCCACAGGCATGCATAACTCCTGTTTTTTGACCTCCAAAAGTAGAAACTACTTTTGATCTAAAGGCTAAAGTATTTTCTTCAGTTACTGGGAGTGCATCCATATCAGCACGAAGAGCTAAAACTTTCCCAGAGCGTTTTCCCTTAAGTATGCCAACAACACCTGTATGAGCCACACCTGTTTGAACCTCTATGCCTAATGATCGTAGATGATTTGCAACTTTCTTAGCAGTCTTAAATTCTCGATTAGATAGTTCGGGATTTTCATGAATTTGGTGACGCCATTGAATAACTTTATTTTCAAATTGTTGGTTAAATGTAATTTGTCCATTTAACAGATTTCCTGTCACTATAAAAAAAATGACACATAAGAAGGATTTCATGTTTTTAATTTAAAGTATAGTTGTGAATATACAATGTTTATAATTAAAGTTTTAAATTAAAATCGAGGCTCCAGAAATAGCTATTTTTAAACTCAATATGAAAGATCAATTGAATTCCAATTTAAATTCTTTAAATGATGCCCAGCAGGCTCCTACTTTTCATAAAGATGGCCCACTTATAGTAATAGCAGGTGCAGGCTCAGGAAAAACACGAGTACTAACTCATCGTATAGCATACCTTATGTCTCAAGGTGTAGATTCATTTTCAATATTAGCATTAACATTTACTAATAAAGCTGCACGTGAGATGAAGGGTAGAATAGGAGAATTGGTAGGGGAAAGTGAAGCAAAAAATTTATGGATGGGAACTTTTCATTCTGTTTTTGCTCGGATTCTTCGATCTGAGGCTGATAAATTAGGCTTTCCATCAAACTTTACAATTTATGATACTCAAGATTCTGATCGATTAATTTCATCAATAATCAAGGAGATGGGACTTGATAAGGATATTTATAAGTATAAGCAAATTCGAAGTCGAATTTCGGCTTTTAAAAATAGTTTAATTACAGTTAAAGCATATTTCAATGATTCAGATCTACAAGAATCAGATGCAATGTCTAGGCGTCCTGAGATGGGTGATATATATAAAGAATATGTGGATCGTTGTTTTAAAGCTGGAGTAATGGACTTTGATGATTTATTATTAAGAACAAATGAACTACTAAACAGATACCCAAATGTTTTAGCAAAATATCAAGAGCGATTTCGTTATATTTTAGTTGATGAGTACCAAGACACCAACCATTCACAATATTTAATTGTTAGGGCACTTTCAGATCGTTACCAAAATATTTGTGTTGTAGGTGATGACGCGCAAAGCATCTATGCTTTTAGAGGAGCAAACATAAATAATATTCTGAATTTCCAAAAGGATTATCCTGATGTTGCATTATATCGATTAGAACAAAATTATAGATCTACAAAAACAATTGTAAATGCAGCAAATTCTATAATTAGTCACAATAAAAACAAGATTGAAAAAATAGTTTGGACCTCAAATCATCAAGGTGATCCAATACAAATTAATCGCCTTTCCACAGATTCAGAAGAGGGAAGACACGTGGCTTCAAGTATCTTCGAATTTAAAATGCAAAATCAACTTAAAAATGAAGATTTTGCTATTTTATATCGTACCAATGCACAATCTAGAGCCATGGAAGATGCGCTTCGAAAACGTGATATTCCATATCGCATTTATGGAGGACTTTCATTTTATCAGCGTAAGGAAGTTAAAGATATTCTTGCTTATTTAAGATTAGTTGTAAATCCAAAGGATGAGGAAAGTTTAAAACGTGTGATCAATTATCCTCCTCGGGGAATTGGACAGACCACTGTAGATAAATTAGTAGTTGCCTCTAAATACCATAATCTATCACTTTTAGAAACAGCTAATAGAGCTAAAGAGCTTGGAGTGCCTGTCAACGTTGGAACTCTCACAAAACTGATAAATTTTTCTACTCTTATAAAGCGATTTCAAATCGAAAATGAAACACTAAATGCTTTTGAAATAACAGATTTAATTACCAAAAAAATTGGTCTTATTCAAGAGCTTAAAAAAGATGCAACACCAGAAGGAATAGCTCGTATTGAAAATATAGAAGAATTACTCAATGGTATTCGAGACTTTACAGAGGGACAAATAGAACTTGCTGATTCATCAGGAAACTTGGCAGAATTTCTAGAAGATATTGCTTTAGCTACTGATGCTGATAAAGATGATGATCCTAATAATGATCGAGTAGCATTAATGACTATACATTTAGCCAAAGGACTAGAATTTCCATATGTCTATATTGTAGGTTTGGAAGAGGATTTGTTTCCTTCAGCAATGTCTCTGAACACTCGTAGTGAATTAGAAGAGGAAAGAAGATTGTTTTATGTAGCTTTAACTCGCGCTAAGAAAAGAGCACTTCTTTCATACACACTATCTCGTTATCGCTGGGGTAAGTTAATTGATGCTGAGCCAAGTCGTTTTATTGAAGAAATAGACCCACAATATGTAAATCATCTCAAACCAAAGGAAGATTATAACTATAAACCATTTGTAAATACTTCTATTTTTGATTCACCTTCAGAAATAAAATTAAAAACTAAAATAAATGAAAAAACCATCTCAAGTCCCACACCCTCTCAATTAAAAAAATTGAGAAAAATAGAGCAAAATAATTCCTTAGAAAGTAGTTATGATATTGTTAGTTTAAAAGAAGGCATGAATGTAGAGCATGCACGCTTTGGAAAAGGAATTATTCAGTCTATAGAGGGAAAGGGAAATGATAGTAAAGCCATAATTATTTTTAAAGGCTTTGGTACTAAAAATCTTTTGTTACGTTTTGCAAAGCTTAAAATAGAATAGTGTATAACTCTAAATTAAGGACATTTTACTCACAACCTTTAAATGAAAAATATTTAAAAGAAGCTGCTTTGGTCCTTGAGCAGGGGGGGATGATTATATTTCCAACGGATACTGTTTATGCCTTAGGATGCTTATCAACTAAAAATGAAAGTTTAAATCGATTAGCAAAAATTAAAGGTGTCAAATTAGAACATGCTCCTTTGAGTTTTATTTTCAAGGATATACGCGAAATGGCTTCATTTGTTCTTCCTATGACCTCGAAAGTTTTTAAACTAATTAAGCGATTACTACCCGGCCCTTTTACATTTATAATGCCCGCAGCTAAAAAACTCCCCTTTCCATTTCAAAAAAGAAAAACTGTAGGAGTACGAATTTCTGACCATCCTGTACTCAAAAATTTACTTCCTCTATTAAGTTCTCCCATAGTTTGTACATCTATTCACGATAAAGACAGAATCCTAGAATATACAACTGACCCTGAAGAACTTTTATTACAATGGGACAATGAAATAGATTTAATGCTTTCTTATGGTTATGGGAGTAACATTCCCTCTACGGTAATTGATCTAACAGTTTTGCCATTCAAAATTCTCAGAAAAGGTGCCGGAAATACTCCTTTCTAAAATTGAGACCATAAGTATTCAAGCAATTTTTGTTTTTGTTTTAGAGTTATTAAAATATATTAATTAGAAATTAATTTTACTGTTATTGATTTATACAAGCAATAATTTGATGAGCAACTTTTAGTGCGTAGGCAGCATCTTTCAATGAAACCGTAGGTCTCTTATTTTCATTTATACTTTTAGCTAAATCTTCTAATTCTTCTTGAATAGGATTAATTTTATCAATTTTAGGTATTTCAAAATAAATTTGTTTTTTATCTCCATCAGCATTAGTTAATAAGATCGATAAATCATCTGTTTGCTTAGGAGCATTTTTAATCTTGACGACTTCTACTTTTTTTGTCAAATAATCCAGTGCGATATATGCTTCTTTTTGAAAAAAACGTGTCTTTCTCATTTTTTTCATGGATATTCTACTAGCAGTAAAATTGGCAACACAGCCGTTTTCAAAAGTAACACGAGCATTACAAATATCTGGTGTTTTACTAATCACAGCTACACCAGATGCATCAATTCGTTTAATTGGAGAATCCACCAGGCTTAGTACAATATCAATATCATGAATCATTAAATCCAAAATCACTGATACATCTGTACCTCGAGGATTAAATTCTGCTAGACGATGTGCCTCTATGAACATAGGATTTATTAAGGTAGATTTTATTGATTGGTAGGCTGGATTGAATCTTTCCACATGACCTACCTGGCCAAGTACCTTATAGTCAATTGCAAGATTAACCAAAGTATTTGCCTCATCATCTGTTTGGGCAATTGGTTTTTCAATAAATAGGTGTTTACTAGCTTTTATTGCTTTTTCAGCTATCTTAAAATGTGAAATAGTCGGAGTAATAATACTAACTACGTCTACAGAATTGATAAGGGCATCAGGATTTTCAAAAAACTTATAATCAAATTCTTTCAAAATCTTGTTTACAACATTAAAGTCAGAATCATGGAATCCAACAAGTTCGAATATGTTAGAATTTTCTGCAATTTTTAGATGAATTTTGCCAAGGTGACCAGCACCAAAAATTCCAATTTTCAACATATTTCTTAGTTTTAGCCTAGCAAAAATACAATCAAATTCTCAATTTATTAGGAAACTAAGTTATTTTTGCTTTAATGGAAGATTCTAAAAAACATCAAGGTTTAAGACGTCAACTGATTCAGGATCTTAGGTCAAAAGGTATAATTTCTGAATCAGTTTTAATGGTTATGCTAAAGACCCCTAGGCATTTTTTTATGGATCAAGGGCTAATTAATTTTGCGTATCACGACCAAGCGTACCCAATTGCTGCAGATCAAACTATTTCACAACCCTTTACTGTAGCTTTTCAATCTCAACTTCTTGATGTTAAATCAAAACATAAAGTATTAGAGATTGGGACTGGCTCTGGCTATCAAACAGCAATTCTCTTGGGATTGACTCCAAATGTTTTCACTTTAGAGAGACAGCAAGAGCTTTTCAAAAAAACCAAGCACCTTTTTAAGAAATTACATCTACACCCCAAAAGATTTATTTTTGGAGATGGCTATAATGGTCTTCCGGATGCTGCACCATTTGATCGAATTATTGTGACTGCTGGAGCACCTGTAGTACCAAAGGAGTTATTACAACAACTTGCTCTAGGGGGGAAGTTGGTCATCCCAGTAGGACAAAAACAACAACAGATGATGCGGTTTACGAGAACATCTGAAAAATCATTTGATAAAGAAGCCTTTGGTAGCTTCAACTTTGTTCCACTTTTAAGTGATAAAATTTAATCTTTTATATCGTAAATAGTAATTCAAATACTTTAATTTTTATAATTTTAAGTTAAATGAATTTTGAAAATACTAAGCGAGCATACCTACTCAAGTCTAATATAGAGCTTTATCAAGCCTTTTATTTATTTAGGATTATTTCAAATAAAAATCTTGTTTATCTTGGGAGTAGACTTGCTTTGATTGCTTTAAAATTAAGATTTCCAATAAGTGGAATTTTTAGGCGAACCATTTTTAAACAATTTTGTGGTGGATTTAAAAAAGAAGACTCAATAAAAGTAATAAATCGACTTAATAAATTGCATGTAAAGTCATATATGCATTATGCATCAGAAGGACAAAATTCAGAATTAAGTATGGAATTTAATTTTAAAAAAACTATAAATACCATTTCCTTTTCAAAAACCACAAATGCGCTGCCTTTTACAGTTTTTAAAGCTACAAGCCTAGGGTCTGTTTCTTTATTTAAAAAAAAAAATAGTGGAGCCGTTTTAAATTTAAACGAAATGGCAGCATGGGGACGTACAATTGACAGGATTCAAAAATGTTGTAAATATGCCAAAAAACTTAATGTTAAGATGTTAATTGATGCAGAAGAATCTTGGGTACAGAATGCTATTGACGAAATTGCTGAAGATTTAATGGAAGTATTTAATAAAGAGAAAGCTTATATTTTTACAACACTTCAGCTTTATAGAAAAGACCGTTTAAAGTATCTACAGGAGCTATTTAAGAAAGCAAATCGTAAAGACTTTAGTCTAGGGATAAAGCTTGTTAGGGGTGCTTATATAGAGAAAGAAAATAAACGTTCTATGGATTTAGGTATTCCTTCCATTATATGCAAGAGCAAAGAGGCTACTGACATCAACTTTAATAATGCGCTTGATTATATCCTTCCAAGAATTGAACAATGTAAATTATTTTTAGGCTCTCATTGTGAATCTAGTATTCTCAAAGTTACAGAATGGATGAAAAGTAATGACATCCCCAATAATTACAGCAACATTTGGTTTTCCCAGCTTTACGGAATGGCAGACCACATTTCATTTAACCTTGCTGCTCAAGGATACAATGTAATTAAATATGTTCCTTATGGGCCTGTAAAAGAGGTTATTCCGTATTTAATTCGGCGAGCAGAAGAAAATACATCAGTACGTAGTCAAACACCTCGTGAATTGAAATTAATCAAAAAGGAGTTAAAAAGAAGAAAACTCAAGGAATTAGAACTTTAAGCACAGTCACTTTTTTTTTACAATTAGCAACTTCTAGAAAGGAATTTTTATCGTTTCCAAAATCAATATGATAAACTCTACATGAATCTAATTGAGTGTCACTTTTTGAAAAATCAATATTTCCCTTTTTAATAAGTTCCCGAATGATACTGTCATTAATTTTAGGATATTGATTTTTAAAGTTGTCTGGAAGTTGAATTTTCTTTTGAAGCAAACTACCTTTAACTCGTGATGAGGGGCTATAATTACAACTAGTTTTTTTTCCGTTAAATACAAATGCCAAAAAAATTAGACCGACCGAAAATCCAACTAGATAATAGCCAATTCGATAAAATAAACTCATAACTGTTTAACTATTTTTAGACTTAATTTTTCTATGTTCTTTATCTATTACTTCTAGTTTATAATGATCATAATTCAAAGGAAGATGTGGTATGATTTTTTCTGCCCATTCCATAAAGCAAAGGTTTCCTGATTCTAAATATTCTTCTAATCCAATATCTAGAGCTTCATGAGCATTTTGTATGCGATAAAAGTCAAAATGATATATTATTCCATCACGACTTTTATAAGTGTTGACTAATGAAAATGTTGGGCTAGATATGGGTTCTTCTACACCAAGTGATTTACATATACTAGATATAAGGGTAGTTTTTCCTGCTCCCATAGGTCCATCTATACGAACTACTTTAGTTGATAAATCTTCAATTAAATATTTACCTATTATTTTTAAATCTGTCGCTTTAAAAGTGTATACCATTTTACAAATGTATTGCTAACGTGGGCTTAATGCAATAAAAGGAACTATCATTTCTTCAAGTGAAATCCCTCCATGCTGATAAGTATTACGAAATAAATTAGCAAAATGGTTGTAATTGTTTTTATAAACAAAATAATAATCTTCTTTTGCGAAAATATAACGACCGTTAAGAGAAATAGAAGGGAGTTTTAAAGCACTAGGATTTTCACAATCTAATACTTCTTTTGATTTAAAAGTCAGACTTCTACCTGCCTTATATCGTAAATTAATACTAGTTTCTTTATCACCAATTACTTCGCTAGGATTCTTAACATTAATTGTTCCATGATCTGTAGTTAAAAGAAGTTGAAAATTTAATTCAGCAGCTTTAACTATTAATTTTTTGACGGAGCTATTTTTAAACCAACTTAAAGTCAATGATCTATATGCCTTATCATCTGGAGCTAATTCTTTAATCATTTCCATTTCTGTTTTTGCATGAGAAATCATATCTATAAAATTTAACACGACAACAGTAAGACCCTCATGAGAGTGATTTTGTAAATTTTTAATTAAATTTTGACTCTGTTTTATTTGAGTTAACTTATGATAACTAATTGGTCGATTAATTCCTAACCTTTTGCATTGAGCTATTAATAAATTTTCTTCTTGTAAATTTTTTCCTCCATCCTCATGATCATATTTCCACCATTGGGGGAATTGTTTCTGAATCTCTAATGGAGTGAGTCCTGCAAAAAATGCATTTCGTGCATATTGAGTAGCTGTTGGTAGAATACTATAGTAGGCGCTTTCTTTCTCTACTTTATAAAAATTTAAAAATTCATTACGTATTGTTTTCCACTGATCAAAACGTAAATTATCTATAACTAAAAGAATTGTGGGTTGATGCTGTTTTATTTCTGGTAAAACAGATTCTTTAAAAAGACGGTGAGACAACAAAGGTCCCTCAGAACTATTGATCCAATTTGGATAATTTTCCTGAATGAACTTCGCAAAAAGAGCATTTGCTTCTTTTTTTTGTGCCTCAAAAATCCCCAACATATTTTGATCATCCAAGTTCTCAAGTTCCAATTCCCAGTAAATTAATTTTTCAAAATGATTGATCCAGTCTTGATGACTGACCAATGAATTTAATGAAGTTGATAACTTACCAAATTCTTTTTGATAATTTTGAATTGTTTTTTTATCAATTAAATTTTTATGATCTAAAACTTTTTTTAATGATAATAGGATTTGATTAGGATTAACAGGTTTAATCAAATAATCTGATATTTTTGCCCCAATAGCTTCATCCATAATACTTTCTTCCTCGTTTTTTGTAATCATAATAACAGGAAGAAAAGTCATCTTACTTTTAATCTGTTCAAGAGTTTCAAGGCCATTTAATCCAGGCATGTTTTCATCTAAGAGAATTATTTCATAAGTTTTATCATCAATTAAATCTAAAGCATCCTGACCGTTACTACAGGCTGTTACGTTATATCCCCGTTCCTCGAGAAAAAGGAAATGTGGTTTTAACATTTCTATTTCGTCATCTACCCATAAAACTTCGATCCGGTCCATTGTGCTATCTTTGAAAAAAATTAAATACGGAATTGCAATTTAAAAACACTTTATTTAATGACCCAATTTATGGTTTTATTACCATAGAAACTGAATTGATATTACAACTTATTAACCACCGCTATTTTCAAAGATTAAGGCGAATTTTTCAAATGGGTCTTTCAAACTTAGTATACCCTGGGGCTCATCATACACGTTTTGAACATGCAATAGGTGCAATGCATGTAATGCAAATGGCAATTCGTTCAATAAAACAAAAAGGTATTAATATTTCAGATGAAGAAAACGAAGCTATGCAAATTGCAATTTTACTTCATGACATCGGCCATGGTCCTTTTTCTCATGCTTCAGAAAAAGTTTTATTAAAAGGAATTTCTCATGAAATAATCTCTCTTGAAGTATTTAAAAGATTAAATCAAGATTTTAATGGTAAGCTTGATTTAGCAATTAAAATTTTTACAAATAAATATAAAAGGAAGTTCATGTATCAGCTTGTCTCTGGACAGATTGATGTTGATCGCTTAGATTATTTAAAAAGAGATAGTTTTTTCACTGGCGTCACAGAAGGTAATATTAATACAGATCGTATTATTGCTATGATGAGTGTAGAAAATGAAAATTTAGTTTTTGAAAAAAAAGGATTGTATTCTATAGAAAAATTTCTTCTAGCTAGACGCTTAATGTATTGGCAAGTATATTTACATAAAACCAGCTTAGTTGCTGAGCTGATTTTGATCAAAATTTTTAAACGCTTTCGGAGTCTAGTACTTGAAAAAAACGAGATAATAAAAAGTTCGCATATACTTTATCATTTAATTCATGCTAATTCAGATGTTTACATGACTGATTCTGTTTTAACACAATACCTATCTTTAGAAGACTCTGATGTATTACATCTACTTAAAAACTGGATTAATCATAAGGATAATGTTTTAAGCACATTATCAAAACAAATTATTTATAGGGATTTACCTAAAATTAAAATACAGAACAAGCCTTTTGATAATCAAGTTATACTCAAAAAAGTAAAGCTCCTAGAGGATCTTGATATTAAAGAAGATATCCAAGATTATTTTATTTTTTCAGGAAGTATTTCTAATCAAACATACATCTCAGATCATTCGCAAATTCTCTTGAAAAGTAAATCAGGAAAACTAAAATCACTAACAGAGACTATTGATTATTTTGATATTAGTCAATTTTCAAAGCCTATTTATCGCTATTATTTGTGCTATCCAAAGTAATAATTCTTTATAAATTCTTATTTTTGCCATCATGAATTATACAGCATTAGAGATTGCAAAAAAATACAATGGAGTTATAGAAGGTAATGGAAATGTCCATTTGACATCCTTAGCAAAAATTCAAGATGCTAAAAGGGGATGTCTAAGTTTTTTAGCCCATCCAAAATATATTTCATTTCTTAATTCCACTAAGGCAAGTGCAGTTTTAGTTCACCATGATTTTAAATTAGAAAAGTCAGTTCAAACAACATTAATCCGTGTTTCTGACCCTTACGCTTCATTTAATTCTATTTTAACTGAAAAGTCTGGTCATAAAAAAAAGAAGCATACTGGTATTCACCAATCAGCAATAATTGATTCCACAGTTAATTTAGCTGATGATGTTTATATTGGACCTTATGTTACAATAGGTCCTAATACTAAAATAGCAAGCGGTGTTCACGTTTATTCAAATAGTTATATTGGCTCTAATGTCAGTATTGGTAAAGATACAATATTGCAAGCCCGTGTTTGTCTTATGGACGATGTTGAAATTGGCGCAAGATGTATTTTACAAAGTGGATCAATTATTGGATGTGATGGATTTGGTTATATCAAAAAAGGTGAAAAAAATATCAAAACTCCTCATATAGGTAAAGTTGTTATTGAAGACGAAGTTGAAATTGGAGCTAATAGTACAGTTGATAGAGCAACTCTTGGAGAAACAATTATTCACAAGGGTGTAAAGTTAGATAACTTAGTTCAGATTGCCCATAATGTAGAAATTGGTCCAAATACTGTAATTGCAGCTCAATCTGGAATTGCAGGTTCTACTAAAATTGGATCAAGATGTACAATAGGTGGTCAGGTAGGCATTATTGGTCATTTAGTTTTAGGGGATGATATACAAATACAAGGACAGTCAGGTGTAATTAGTGATATACCTAATGGTAAGACTGTCCAAGGTACTCCTGCAATTGACTTTAAATCTTTTTATAAGTCGTATGTATTGTTTAAACATTTTCCAGATCTGGAAAACCGTTTAAGTAAGCTTGAAAAAATATAAATTTATGATTGTTAAAAATTATCCTCAAAAAACTCTTTCGAAAGAAATCATCTTAACTGGAATTGGCCTTCACTCAGGTGCTCAAAGAACTATAACACTAAAACCAGCAGAGGAAAACCAAGGATTTATTTTTGTTCGAACTGATTTAAATCCAAATTGTGAAATTCCAGCTTTAGCTAATTTTGTAAGCAAAACCGAACGAGGTACCACAATTTCAAAAGATGGCATTGAAATTCAAACTATAGAGCACCTTTTGGCTGCGCTTGCTGGGTGTGGGATAAATAATTGTGAAATTGCCGTTAATGGAGATGAGATTCCAATTATGGATGGGTCATCAAAGCAATTTGTAGAAGCAATTGAAGAAGTCGGAATTAAAGATCAAAATGCTTTACAAGAAATTTTTGAAGTACAAGAAGTTATAAAATTTTTAGATGAAAAAAATGGAAGTGAACTTATAATTATTCCTGATAGCGATACTTCTATTATGGTGATGATTGATTTTGAAACTAAGGTTTTAGGTTCCCAAAATGCAATTCTTCATAAAATGGACGACTTCAAAAGCCAAATATCTTCTTCTCGTACGTTTAGTTTTTTGCATGAATTAGAAAAACTTCTTGACCAAGACTTAATCAAAGGAGGGGATTTAAATAATTCTATTATTTATGTCAATCAGCCATTAGCTAAAAACAATATGGACCGCCTTAAAAAGACTTTTAATAAGGAAGATATTGCTGTTAAGAAAAATGGTATTTTAAACAACCTTACACTGCATCACCCTAATGAAGCTGCTAGGCACAAACTACTCGATGTTGTTGGAGATTTAGCACTTGTCGGAATGCCAATCAAAGGTAAAATTATTGCAAATAAACCAGGACATAAAATTAATACTGATTTCGCTAATCACTTGATTAATCTCATAAAAAATAATAGGAAATCTAATGCTCCAAAAATCGATTTGTCAAAACCTCCATTAATGGATGTTAACCAAATAATGGAAATGCTTCCTCACCGTCCTCCCTTTTTGCTGGTTGATAAAGTATTAGAGCTTACAAAAACTCATGTTATAGGTTTAAAAAACGTTACAATGAATGAACCTTTTTTTGAAGGACATTTTCCTGGTGCTCCTGTAATGCCTGGTGTTCTTCAGATTGAAGCTATGGCACAAGCAGGTGGTGTATTAGTCCTGAGTACAGTTCCTGACCCTGAAAATTATTTAACTTTTTTCATGAAAATTGATAATTTTAAATTTAAAAGACCCGTATTTCCGGGAGATACATTAGTTTTTAAACTTGAATTATTAACTGAAATCAGGCGAGGTATTTGTAATGTTCGAGGTACTGCCTTTGTAAACGAACAAGTAGTTAGTCAAGGAGATTTAATGGCCCAAATTATAAAACGAAAATGAACATAACATCACCTTTAACACAAAATTTAGTATCTGTTCATCCCGATGCAATTATTGGAAAAAACGTTACTATTGACCCATTTACAATGATTCATGAAAATGTGGAAATTGGAGATGGTACTTGGATAGGTTCAAATGTTACCATCATGGATGGTGCGAGAATCGGAAAAAATTGTAAAATATTCCCTGGCTCAATTATTAGCGCAATACCACAAGATTTAAAGTTTGAGGGTGAAGATTCTTTTGTGTACATTGGAGATCATACTGTTATTCGTGAATGCGCAACAATTAATAGAGGTACAGCAGCTCTTGGAATAACAAAAATAGGTTCCCACTGTTTAATTATGGCATATTGCCACATTGCACATGATTGTATTGTGGGTGATTATTCTATATTTTCTAATAACAGCACCTTAGCTGGACACGTAGAAGTTGGAAAAAATGTTATCCTTTCAGGATTTACTGCAGTTAATCAATTTTGTAATATTGGAGACTATGTTTTTGTTGCTGGAGGATCAAGGGTTAGAAAAGACATTCCTCCATATGTAAAAGCTGGAAGAGAGCCTGTTTCCTTTGTCGGTGTTAATTCTGTAGGATTGAGTCGAAATGGGTTTGAGAATTCTCAGTTAAAAGATATCCAAGATATTTATCGTATTATTTTTCAAAAAAAATACAATGTATCACAAGCAGTAGATTTTTTGAATCAGGAGTTTAGAGAAAGTTTAGAGAAAAAGAAAATTATTGATTTTTTAAAAAAATCAAATCGTGGAATTATAAAAGGGTATTTTTAAAAAACTAATTTTACAGTTAATGGCAACAACATCAGACATAAGGAAGGGACTATGCATAAAATATAATAACGATATTTTTAAAATTATTGAATTTTTACATGTTAAGCCTGGAAAAGGTCCTGCCTTTGTTAGAACTAAACTCAAAAGTGTTACTACTGGAAAAGTAATTGACAATACTTTCTCAGGGGGTCATAAAATTGAAGAGATTCGAGTTGAAACTCATAAATATCAGTATCTATATAAGGATGGTGATCAATATCATTTTATGAATACCGATGATTATAATCAAATTAGTGTTGAAAAAACTATTTTAGATGCACCAGAACTTTTAAAAGAAGGCGAAATGGTTTCTATCTCTATAAATACTGAGGATAATATGCCGCTATCTGCAGATATGCCTGCTAGTGTAATTCTAGAAGTAATACATACTGAGCCAGGTATTAAGGGTAACACGGCGACAAATGCCACAAAACCCTCTACAGTAGAGACTGGAGCAAATATTAATGTTCCATTGTTCATTAACGAAGGTGATAAGATAAAAGTAGAAACCGAAAAAGGTCAATATATAGAGCGGATAAAAGAATAAAACAACCTAATCAAATTTAAATAAATGAGTGTTCTCGTAAATAAAAAATCTAAAATTATCGTTCAGGGATTCACTGGAAGCGAAGGAACTTTCCATGCAACCCAAATGATAGAGTACGGTACCAATATAGTAGGTGGTGTTACTCCAGGAAAAGGAGGGCAAGTTCATCTTGATAAACCCGTTTTTAACTCTGTTGCTGAGGCTGTAGAAAAAGTAGATGCAGATACCTCAATTATATTTGTCCCTCCAGCATTTGCTGCTGACGCCATCATGGAAGCAACAGAAGCAGGAATAAAAGTAATAATTACTATCACAGAAGGTATCCCAATAAACGATATGACAAAAGCATTTCAATATGTGAAAAATAACGGAGCTATTTTAGTTGGACCAAATTGCCCTGGTGTAATTACACCAGATGAGGCTAAAGTGGGTATAATGCCAGGATTTGTTTTCAGTAAAGGTAAAGTAGGCATCGTCTCAAAATCTGGAACACTTACCTACGAAGCTTCTGATCAAGTGGTAAGAGAAGGTTTAGGTATTTCTACAGCTATCGGAATAGGTGGGGACCCTATTATTGGAACGACAACTAAAGATGCAGTTGAAATGTTTATGAATGACGACGAAACAGATTGTATAGTTATGATTGGAGAAATAGGAGGACAGCTAGAGGCAGACGCTGCAAAATGGATTAAAGCGACTGGAAATAAAAAACCAGTTGTTGGTTTTATCGCCGGGGAAACTGCGCCAAAAGGACGAACAATGGGTCATGCTGGTGCAATTGTTGGAGGTAGTGAAGATACCGCTGAAGCTAAAAAACGAATCATGAGTGAATGTGGGATTTATGTAGTAGATTCACCTGCTCAAATTGGTTCAAAAGTAGCTGAGGTACTTTCTTAAAATAAAAAAATGAAATTATTAGAAAATAAAACAGCAATTATTACGGGGGCAAGTCGTGGAATTGGTCGTGGAATTGCTCAAACTTTAGCAAAACATGGCTGCTCAATTGCTTTTACCTTTAATACTAATATTGAAGCTGCTAAAAGTCTTGTTAATGAATTAACAACTATAGGAGTTAAAGTAAAAGCTTATAAAAGTGATGCTGCTGATTTTGATGCTGCAAATAAACTCGTTGAAGATGTAGTCTCCGATTTTAATAGCCTGGAAATTTTAATTAATAATGCAGGTATTACTAAAGATAATTTATTGATGAGGATGGGTGAAGAAGACTTTGACGAAGTAGTTAAAGTAAACCTTAAATCAGTATTTAATATGACAAAAGCTGTCCAGCGAACATTTCTAAAGCAACGAAATGGCTCATTAATTCACATGAGTTCTGTTGTTGGAGTCAAGGGGAATGCTGGACAAGCTAATTATGCTGCCTCTAAGGCTGGGATCATTGGATTCTCCAAGTCAATTGCACTTGAACTAGGATCACGTAACATCCGTTCCAATGTAATTGCTCCTGGTTTTATAGAAACTGAAATGACTGCTCGCTTACCTGAGGATGTTGTCCAAGGGTGGAGAGATGGAATTCCACTTAAAAGAGGTGGAAAACCAGAAGACGTAGCCAATGCTTGTGTTTTTTTGGCTTCAGAATTGTCTAGTTATGTTACTGGACAAGTACTTCATGTAGATGGAGGAATGTTAACTTAAATTTAAAAAAAAATTATGCAAAAATTACCTAAAATTGGATTACCAGTAGTATTACTTGTGGTTGTAGTACTAATATTTATTTCTAAATCGTCTATTAATATAGGATACGGTGAAGCAGGAGTATTGTTTAAGACCTTTGGTGGAGGAGTTGTAACTGATGAACCTGCTCTTGGAGAAGGCTTTCATATTATCGCCCCATGGAATAAGGTTTACATCTATAATGTAAAACAGCAAGAAGTATTTGAAAGTAAAATGCAAGTTCTTTCATCGAACGGATTAGAAATTAGTTTAGATATTTCTGTTCTATATCAACCTAAAATTGAAGAGTTAGGTTTGCTTCACAAAACAAAAGGTGAAAACTATTTAAATATTATAATTATTCCCCAGATTAGAGCTGTTGCCCGATCCGTTGTCGGACGTTATACTCCAGAACAGCTATATTCAACAAAAAGAGATGCTATACAAAATGAAATATTTGAGGAAACTCAAAAAGTAGTTGAAAATCAATATGTTCAATTAAATGCAGTGTTGGTTCGTGATGTAACTTTACCAATTGCTATTAGAGAGGCTATTGAGCGTAAATTAAATCAAGAACAAGAGGCATTAGAATACGAATTTCGTATTGAAAAAGCAAAACAAGAAGCTGAACGTCAACGTATTGACGCAGAAGGTAAGGCGACAGCAAACCGTATTTTGAGTGCTTCATTGACTCAAAAAATACTGCAGGAAAAGGGAATCGAAGCTACTATTAAACTATCAGAATCTCCCAATTCAAAAGTAATTGTAATTGGAAGTGGAGAAGGGGGACTACCTATTATCTTAGGAAATCAATAAATTTGAAAATCAAAAATTTTAAATATATTTGCACTTCAATGAAATTAATTAAACATCATACACACCTAATATTAATTCCCTCAAACGAGAGATAGGTGGATGTTTTTTAGCCTATATCAAACCCGTTTGAGAAATCAAACGGGTTTTTTTAATTTAATAATATGATAAGACTAGCCTTGCAAAAATCAGGGAGACTCAATCAAGACTCTCTTAAGCTTCTAAAAGACTGTGGTATTTCCATAGATAACGGAAAGGACCAACTAAAAGCTTCAGCACATAACTTTCCTATGGAAGTCTTCTTTTTGCGAAATGGTGACATCCCTAAATATCTCAGAGATGGGGTAGTTGACCTAGCGATTGTAGGAGAGAATCTTTTAATGGAAAAGGGAATGGATTTAAACGTAATAGAAAGATTGGGTTTTTCAAAGTGTAGAGTATCTATTGCTTTTCCAAAAGGTGTTGAATTTATGGGAGTACAAGATCTCCAAGGAAAGCGAATTGCTACTTCCTATCCCAATACTGTTAAATTTTTTTTAGAAAAAAACAATATAAAGGCTGACCTTCATATTATTAATGGATCAGTTGAAATTGCTCCAAACATTGGGTTAGCAGATGCGATTTGTGATATTGTTTCTAGCGGGAGTACTCTTTTTAAAAATAATTTAAAAGAAGTTGTAGAGATTTCAACTTCACAAGCTGTTTTAGTTCAAGGAAATTCTTTAACAAATGATCAACTTGAAATAATAAATAAACTTAGATTCAGAGTACAATCAGTTTTACGCGCTAAGAAATCAAAATATATTTTACTTAATGCTCCTAACGATAAAATAGAAGCTATTAGTTTGATTCTACCTGTTTTAAAGAGCCCTACAGTTTTACCACTTGCGAAAATTGGGTGGAGCTCCCTTCATTCTGTTATCAATGCTGAAGATTTCTGGGAAGTCATAGATCAGCTTAAAGATGCTGGAGCAGAAGATATTTTAGTTTGTCCTATTGAAAAAATGGTTTTGTGATGCAAAAATTTATCCACCCTTTGACAAGTGAATGGGAGGCACTAATCGAACGTCCTACAGCCTCGTTTGATGATCTAAAGGACTTGGTTTTAGAAGTATTTAAACAGGTTCAAAATCGAGGGGATGAAGCTGTTTTAGAATACACAAAACAATTTGATAAAATTCAATTGCAAACATTACAAGTTAGCCCTGAGGAGATTCTAAATGGAGTAAACGCTGTTCCTAAAGAGTTAAAAAAAGCAATCCAAATAGCTAAATCGAATATAGAAGCTTTTCATAAAGCACAAAAAACAAAAACGGTTAAAGTCGAAATCCAATCAGGTGTAAATTGTTGGCAGGAAAAGCACCCTATTGAAAAAGTTGGTCTTTATATTCCTGGGGGATCTGCCCCTTTATTTTCAACCATACTTATGCTTGCTATACCAGCTCAAATTGCAGGATGTGAAGAAATTGTCCTTTGTTCACCACCTAACATTCAGGGGAAACTTCCAAATGAAGTACTTTATGCAGCTCACCTTTGTGGCTTAAATAAGATTTTTAAAGTAGGAGGAATTCAAGCTGTAGCAGGTATGACTTTTGGAACTGAAAGCATACCCAGTGTTTATAAAATATTCGGACCTGGTAATCAGTTTGTAAATGTAGCTAAACAGTTGGCAACACGATACAATGTAGCAATTGATTTGCCAGCAGGACCAAGTGAACTTTTGGTAGTTGCAGATGAAACAGCAGATGCTGATTTTGTAGCTTCTGACCTTTTGTCCCAAGCAGAACATGGACCTGACAGTCAGGTGATTTTAGTAACTACTAAAGAAAGTTTTTTAGAAAAAGTTATTAAAGCAATAAATCAGCAACTTCAAAATTTGCCAAGAAAAAAAATTGCACAAAAGGCTTTAGAAAATTCAAAGATGATTGTTTTAGAAAACGATGAAATAGCTGTAACATTTATCAATTCTTATGGTCCAGAGCATTACATCATCTGTGTTGAAAATGAGAAGTATTATGTTGATAAGGTACGTAACGCAGGATCTGTTTTTATTGGGAATTACACTCCAGAAAGTGCCGGAGATTATGCATCTGGAACAAATCACACCTTACCTACTAATGGTTATTCTAAACAGTACAGTGGTGTAAATCTAGATAGTTTTACAAAAGCTATTACATTTCAAAAAATTAGCAAGAAAGGTATTCAAGATTTGGGGGAAAGTATTGAATTAATGGCTGCTGCTGAGGGGCTACAGGGTCATAAAAATGCAATAAGTATACGTTTAAAAAAAATAAATAATGAAGCCTAAATTTAATCGTTTTTTTAGAAAAAGCATATTAGAGCTTAATCCATACAAGTCTGCACGTGAAGAATATAAGAATGAAGGGCGTGAGATGATCTTGTTGGACGCAAATGAAAATCCTTTTCAATCTTCCTTTAATCGTTATCCTGATCCTATGCAAGTGGATTTAAAATCTAAAATTGCATCATGGAAAGATGTAAGATCAGAGCAGCTCTATTTAAGTAATGGAAGTGATGAATTTATTTCACAAATTATAATTGCCTTTTGTGAACCAGGAGAGGATCATATTATGATTGTTCCTCCGACCTTTGGAATGTATAAAGTCTCTGCCATTACCTATGGTGTTGAAGTTAAGGAAATTCCCCTCATTTTAAACTTTCAGCTTAATACTAAGGCTATTTTACAGGCAGCTAATGAGAAATCTAAAATCCTTTTTATACCAACACCAAATAATCCTACAGCTAATAGCTTTGATGCTGATGAAATTGAAATAATTATTAAAAATTTTTCTGGACTTGTTGTATTAGATGAGGCGTATATTGAATTCACAAATAACCCCTCTTTTATAGAGATGCTGGAAAAGTATTCTAATTTGATAGTCTGTCAAACCTTTTCAAAAGCTCAAGGGATGGCAGGAGCAAGGCTAGGAATGGCTTTTGCTCACCCTGAGTTAATTAATTACATCAATCGTATCAAAGCGCCTTATAATCTAAATTCTCTTACTATAAATGCTGCAATAAACCGGCTAAACGAACAAGATCAAGTTCAAAATCAAGTTGATTTTATGATTAAGGAGAGAAAACGTATTATCAGCGATCTAAATCAAATTAATTTTATCAAAACTATTTATCCTTCTGACGCCAACTTTATTATGGTTCTTGTTGACAACAGTAGTTTAAGATACCAACAATTATTAGATCACAATATTGTTGTTAGGAATTCATCTAAGAATTTTGGCTGTGAAAATACTTTACGAATCTCTTTAGGCTTAAAAAAAGAAAATGACGCATTAATTAAAGCTTTATATAACATAGAAAATCAATGAAAAAAGTACTTTTTATCGATCGTGATGGAACCTTAGCTATGGAACCTAAAGATTTTCAGCTTGATTCCTTAGACAAACTCATATTTTATCCTGAAGTTTTTACCTATTTAGGAAGGATTGCTCGTGAGCTGGATTATGAGCTGGTAATGATAACCAACCAAGACGGTTTAGGAACCAATAGTTTTCCTGAAGACACCTTTTGGCCCACACATAATTTTCTCTTAAAAAGTTTCAAAAACGAAGGAGTGATATTTGAAAATATACTCATAGACAAAAGTTTTCCAGAAGAAAAAGCACCAACACGCAAACCACAAATAGGCCTCTTAACTGAATACTTGAATTCTGAAAACTATGACTTGCATAATTCTTTTGTTATTGGAGATCGTGTAACCGATATGGAACTTGCATCAAATCTTGGTGCTAAGGGGCTTTTTCTTTGTAATAATGATAGGTTAGGGGAAGAGGAATCAGGTCAGTATCCATCGGAAGTTATTGCTCTAAAAACGACAAAGTGGAAAGAAATCTATTCTTTTTTAAAACTTGAACAACGTATAGTCACCCAAAGACGAATCACAAAAGAAACGAGCATTAATATGAAGCTTAACCTAGATGGAAGTGGAAAAAGTCATATTGATTCAGGAATTGTCTTTTTTGACCACATGTTGGATCAATTAGCTCGACATGGGGGTATAGATTTAGAACTTATTGTTAAAGGAGATTTAGAAGTTGATGAGCACCATACCATTGAAGATACTGCAATAGTCTTAGGAGAGGGATTTGCGGCAGCATTAGGGGATAAACTTGGTATTGAACGATATGGTTTCTGCTTACCTATGGACGACTGTTTGGCTCAAGTTTCAATTGATTTTGGAGGACGTAACTGGTTAGTTTGGAAAGCAGAATTCAAACGTGAAATGATAGGAAAAATGCCAACAGAGATGTTCATGCACTTTTTTAAATCTTTTAGCGATGCCGCTAAGGCGAATTTAAATATTAAAGCAGAAGGAATAAATGAACATCATAAGATTGAGGCAATTTTTAAAGCATTTGCAAAAGCTATTAAGTCCGCAATAAAACGTGATTCAGACAAAATGATTTTACCTTCTACTAAAGGCAGTTTGTAGATGATAGCTATAATTGATTATGATGCAGGAAATGTTCGCAGTTTACAGTTTGCTTTACAACGTCTTGGAGCAAAAAGTATTCTTACTAATGATCCTAAGGTGATTAAAGCAGCTGAGAAAGTTATTTTTCCTGGACAGGGCGCAGCAGGAAGTGCTATGAGAAAGTTAAAAGGAACTGGCTTAGATAAATTAATTCCTATTTTGAATCAACCTGTTTTAGGAATTTGTTTAGGTATGCAATTATTTTGTGAAGCTACTGAAGAAGGAGAAGTTAATGGTCTTGGAATCATCAAAGAAAAGGTGATTCGTTTTTCGAATCAAGTCAAGGTGCCTCAAATGGGTTGGAATAATATTTACAAACTTCAATCACCTCTTTTTAAGGGTATTACAGAAGGCGACTTCATGTATTTGGTGCATTCTTTTTATGTACCTGTTATTAAAGAGACTATCGCTCAAAGTGACTATGGAGAACCCTACAGCGTAGCTCTTAAAAAAAACAACTTTTATGGTGTACAGTTTCATCCAGAAAAGAGCAGTAAATCAGGAAGTCAATTGCTTAAAAATTTTTTAGCCTTATGAGAGTAATCCCTGCTATAGATATTATTGATGGAAAGTGTGTTCGGCTTTCTAAAGGAGACTTTAGTACACAAAAAATATATAATGAAAACCCACTTGAAGTAGCTAAAGCATTCGAAGACCACGGAATTCAATACTTGCATCTTGTAGACTTAGATGGAGCTAAATCAAAACATATTGTAAATCATAAGGTTTTAGAATTGATTTCAACCAAAACTAATTTAAAAATCGACTTTGGGGGTGGACTTAAAAGTGATGAAGATTTAAGAGTTGCCTTTGACAGTGGTGCAGAGCAGATTACTGTTGGAAGCATTGCGGTTAAAGAACCTGAAGTGTTTAAAAAATGGTTAATCACTTATGGACCAGAAAAGATAATCTTAGGAGCTGATGTATCTGGTGGGTATATTGCTACAAATGGTTGGTTAGAAATTTCAAATCAATCAATATTTAAGTTTTTAGATCAATATAAATCACAAGGAGTAAAATACATTATTTGCACCGACATCAGTAAGGACGGAATGCTTCAAGGTCCTTCTTTTAATTTATATAAGAAAATATTAAAAGAAACTAAGGTAAAACTTATCGCTTCTGGTGGCATCTCTCAATTTGAGGAACTACCTATTCTTTCTGAAATGGGATGCGAAGGAGCAATTATAGGAAAAGCTATTTATGAAAAACGAATCACTTTAACACAATTAGAACAATTTATCCTTTTAAACAATTAAAATGCTTACCAAACGAATAATTCCTTGCTTAGATATCAAAAACGGTCGAACTGTTAAAGGAATTAATTTTGTCAATTTACGTGATGCAGGCGATCCTGTTGAATTAGCTTCACAATATGCACATCAAAATGCTGATGAATTGGTATTCTTGGATATATCTGCGACGGAACAAAAACGTAAAACACTATCAAAACTTGTCTTAAAAGTAGCTGAAGCAATCGATATTCCATTTACAGTAGGTGGCGGAATTTGTTCTGTAAAGGATGTTTCTATACTTTTAAAAAATGGGGCTGACAAGATTTCTATTAATTCAGCAGCAGTTAATCGGCCAAATCTCATAAATGAGGTTGCAATGCATTTTGGAAGTCAATGTTTAGTTGTTGCAATTGATGCAAAAAAAATTGATGGCCAATGGAAAGTTCACTTAGTAGGAGGAAAAATACCAACAAAAATTAATCTCTTTGATTGGGCACAGGAGTTAGAAGAACGTGGTGCCGGTGAAATATTGTTTACTTCTATGGACCACGACGGAACAAAAAATGGCTTTGCTAATGAAGCTTTAGCAAGGTTATCAGAAACGATAAACATTCCGATAATCGCTTCGGGCGGAGCTGGTTGTGTCAATCATTTTATTGATGCTTTCAAAACTGGAAAAGCAGATGCAGCATTAGCAGCCAGTGTATTTCACTTTGGAGAAATAAATATACCTGATTTAAAAAAACAACTTAATAAACAGCAAATAGCAGTAAGAATTTAAGCCTATGAAACTCAATTTTTCAAAAAACACAGATGGACTGGTACCTGCCATAATACAAGACGCTACTACTAAAAATGTATTAATGCTTGGTTATATGAATAAAGAGTCCTTAGCTATTACCAGAAAAACAGGTAAAGTTACTTTTTATAGTCGCTCAAAACAACGTCTTTGGACTAAAGGAGAAACAAGTGGAAACTTTCTTCAATTAATTGATATAAAAGCTGATTGTGATAAAGATGCACTTTTGATTCAAGCAAATCCTCAAGGTCCTACTTGCCATGAAGGGGACGATACCTGTTGGGGTCAAGAAAATAAAAGTAATTTTGGTTTCTTCTCAATACTAGAAAAAACTATTTCTAAACGTAAGATAGACAATCAAGATGATAGCTATGTAGCTTCTTTATTTAGAAAAGGCATCAATAAAATTGCTCAAAAAGTAGGGGAGGAAGCTATTGAAACAGTTATTGAAGCAAAAGATGACAACAAAGAGTTGTTTTTAAACGAAAGTGCAGATTTACTATTTCACTATTTAATATTACTTAAAGCCAAAGGTTTCAGCCTGAATGATATTGAAGATGTATTACTTGGTCGAAAAACTTAAATCAAAGACTTCAATCTGATTTTGAAGCCTTTTAATCAACATATTCATCATTCTTTTGTTAAGTGAAGAAAAATGTAATATGTATTGTCGGTATTCAGCTACAGTAAAATGCCCTATAATTATCCCTTTTAATGAGTTATGAAAATTTTGGTCTTTAACTATACTACTTTCTATATAAATCATTTTTTCATCTAAACTTAAATCATAAAATACCCTTTTTCGTTTTTGAATGTAATTTTTGAATACCAATATAAATAATGGATTCTGAAGCTTTAATATTGGACGAATAGTTTCGTTTTGAAAACGTTCATCATCATTCATATTTGGTAAGTCTTTAATCTTCTTAATTTTGGGACGAATTTTCAATAAGTCATTGTGTCTACCATTCATTGTTTTTTTATAAAAATAGCTTTTTAAGGGCAATAACAATCTAAATATTTAAATTTTGATAAGTCTAAAAGCAATTAATTTATATTGATGAATTATATAAATTTCAATATATATTTTCCATCTATTTTAGTAATATTGTCATTATATATGACCTTGAAAAACCTAATTTTTTGTTTTATAATCCTTCATAATTTTTTTTCTGCTGCTCAAAAAAAAGAATCAAGACTAAATGTAATTATCGATACAGACTCTGCAAATGAGATAGATGATCTATTTGCTATCACAAGAGCTATCCAAGAGCCCAATTTTAGACTTTTAGGAATTACAGCTGCACAATTTCACACTTCCCCTTATGCTTCTAGCAATACAGCCCTAGAAAGTCATGAAATAAACAAGGAATTTATTGGTTTAATTCCGAACTTTAAAGTGCCACTTATTGTTGGAAGTCCGCTTCCATTAAAAAATGCGAAAACTCCACAAATTTCAGATGCTAGCCAATTTATAATTGATCAAGCAAGGATTCTTCCAAAAGAAAAAAAGCTTTATTTGATAATTTTAGGTTCATGTACTAATGTAGCTTCAGCATTATTAGAGGCTCCAGAAATAAAATCTAAACTAGTAGTTTTATATGTAGGTTTTTGGCATGATACTAAAAAAAATACATACGATAAAAAAGAATTCAATACTAATAATGATATAACTGCTACTAACTTTCTTTTAGATTCCAAAGGATTAGATTTTAGGATAATGTCTGCTACAACCAGTCAATACTTAGTTTTTGAAAAATCTATTGCTTTTAATAATTTAGGTGACAATCCCCTTGGTAACTATCTAAAACAGCGTTGGATAGAATATGAAAGATGGTGGACTAAAAAAGATATAGAAAAAAAATATTGGATTATGTGGGATCTAGCAATTATTGAAGCTTTAATTAATCCCGAATTCACTAATATTAAGCAATTTAAAACACCTTTGGACAATCTTGATCGTAATATTCTAATATACACAGCAATTGATTCTAAGAAAATGGAAGATGACTTTTGGAAACATTACAAAACTTTAATAAATCATATACCAAATGATCCTTTTTGATCAAAAAACACCTGTTGATGAATTAAATGATTATTTAAAAAATAGAATTAATTTTTTAAAAAAAAATGAAGTTTTAATTGATAAAGAAATTCCAGGAGAGGGTAATATGAATATAGTTATACGTTTAATAACAAATCAACGTTCTTTTATTCTTAAACAATCTCGATCGTTTGTTGTAAAATACCCTAAACTATCTGCCCCACTAAATCGAATTGATGTAGAATATAACTTTTATAGTCAAGTAGGGGTAAACTCTTTTTTTCCAAAAGTTTTAAAATTTGATCCAAAAAATTATATTTTATTTTTAGAGGATTTAGGTACTTGCGAAGATTTAACCTCCATTTACCAAAGCACTATTATTCCAAAAGATTTTATTGATAAATTAATAATGGGACTTAATTATATTCATCAACAAAAAATCTCTAAAGTATATCCAGAAAATAAACTCCTGCGAAAACTTAATCATCAGCACATTTTCATTTTACCTTTTATAGAGAATGATTTTCCTTTAGACCATGTTCAAAAGGGATTGAATGAGCTAGCTAAACCATTTAAAACAAATAAAATATTGTTTAAAAAAATATCAGAGGCAGGGAAAATTTATATGGAAAAAGGTGACACTCTATTACATGGTGATTATTATCCTGGAAGTTGGATTCAATTAGACAAAAGATTATGCATAATTGATCCTGAGTTTAGTTTTTTAGGCCCTAAAGAATTTGATTTAGGAGTCATGGCAGCACATATTATTTTAACAACAGGACAGAGATCATTTTTTGATCTTACAATAAAAAATTATCAAGGAAAGATAAATGTAAATATGACAAAAATTTATTGTGGAATTGAGATTATTAGACGATTAATTGGTTTAGCTCAATTACCTATAAAACGAACCTTGAAGCAGAAGAAAAATCTTCTAAATTTGGCCAATAACTTAATCTTACAATAATTATTTATTTTAATAATTTAAAGCTAAATGATAGTTTATTAATTATAATCCAAAATTGAATTATGAATACAATTAATCCTGATGTATTTACTTTTTACAAAACTCTAGAAAAAAATAATACTCGTGAATGGTTTGAACCTCAAAAAACCAGATTCAAAGCCTTAGAATTAGAGGTGAAAAAATTTAATGAATTAGTTAAGCAAGGGCTAGATAAAACAGATAATATCGAAAAAGTTAAGATTTTTCGCATCTATCGTGATGTTCGTTTTTCAAAAAACAAAACTCCTTACAAAACGCATTTTGGTATTAGCTTTCACAGAAAAAAACCGAATCTTAGAGGTGGTTATTATTTACACATTGCTCCACAAAATAGTTTTATTGCTTCAGGTTTTTGGAATCCAAATCCTGCAGATCTTTTAAGGATTAGAAAAGAATTGGAAATGGATGCACTAGAGCTTAGAGAAATTATTTATGATAAAACATTTAAAAGATTTTGGGGTGACATGCAAGGGGAGGTTGTTAAAACATCACCCAAGGGTTTTAGCATAGAACATCCTGACATTGACTTAATACGCCATAAACAATTTATTTTCTTAAAGAAATTTGATGATAAAAGCGTAATTTCGTCTGATTTTCAAAATCAAATTATTCAACATTTTAAAGCCATTAGACCTTTTTTTGACTATATGACTAACGTTTTAACTACAGATCTTAATGGAATTTCAACATTATAAATCCTCATACTCCTAGACATGAATAACATACAATATTTTTTAAGTCTAACTGCATCGGTATTATTTTTTGCTTGTTCGGCATTAAAAAATAATAGTATCAATGAACCATCAAAAATTTTAGCTAATATTGATTTAATTGATATTAAAGACGATAAAGTCCAGATCAGCGTTTCTCCTTCAAGGGTGGAAAATGATGAAATAATCTTTTATATCCCCCAAATCGTTCCTGGCACATACGAGTATTCCAATTTTGGACGATTTATTGAAAATCTAAAGGCATTTGATAAAAAAGGGAAGTTATTACCTGTAGAGTCCTTAGACAAGAATAGTTGGAAGATTTACAAGGCTAAGAAACTCTCTAAGCTAACATACATGGCTAATGATACTTTTGATGGACCTGACGGTGGAAATGAGATTTATCCTATGGGAGGAACTAATTTTAAGGAGAATGATACATTTTTATTAAACCTTCATAGTATGATAGGTTATTTTGAGGGGATGAAAGAAATTCCTTATCATCTTAGCATAGTTTCTCCAAAAAAATTAAAATCTTTTACATCTTTACCTAGTATTTCTCAAAGTGATAGTCTGGATATCTTTTTAGCTAAAAGATACTTTCATATTATTGATAATCCGATTTTATATAGTGAGCCTAATGCGATTTCGTTTGACTTAGAAAATATCAAGGTAGGTATGGCAGTATATTCTCCCTCAGGTATTCACAAAGCAGAGGAATATCAGCAAGCTATCGAAGAAATGATGATAGCTCAGAAGAACTTTTTAGGAGAAGCTAACAATACTGCTTCTTATGATATTTTACTCCATTTAATGGACATGGAAGACCTACAATACTTTGGTGGAGTAATGGGTGCGCTAGAGCACCACACTTCAACAACAGTTGTTTTTGTTGACCAAATGAAACCTCAAGAACTAACCAAAAGCCTTATTGATGTTGTTTCCCATGAATTTTTCCATACACTTACTCCATTAAATATTCACTCAGAGGAAATTCACAATTTTGAATATAATACTCCATTAATGTCAAAACATTTATGGATGTATGAAGGGACAACAGAATATTTTGCAAATTTATTTCAAATTAATCAAGGTTTAATAGATGAACAAAATTTTTACAATCGTATTCTTGAAAAATTGAATTATTCTAAAAGATACGACGATAGTATGTCTTTTACAGAGATGAGTGTTGGAATTGTTGATGAACCATTTCAAACTAATTATGGAAATGTGTATCAGAAAGGTGCTTTAATTAATATGTGCTTAGATATAATTATTCGAGAACAGAGTGGAGGCGAACGAGGAATTCTTTGGGTTATGCAAAATTTAGCTAAGCGATACGGAGCTGAAAAACCATTTAAGGATGATGAACTTATTGATGAAATTATTACAATGACATACCCTGAGGTGGGTCTTTTTTTTAAAACTCATGTTGAGGGTACAAAACCAATAGATTATATGGAGTATTTTAATAAGGTTGGTTTAACTATAGGAGATGCTGAGGTTCCACTTAGAAGTATACTTTTCAAGGATGATCAAAATCCTTTTTTTACTCCAAAACCGAATGATGATGGGAATGTTATGTATTTTGTGGATGGATTAAATTCAACTATAAAAAATATGGGAGTTAAAAAAGGAGATATTTTTTTAGGCCTTGATGGTAAAATGATTCCTGAAATCAAGCAAGAAAATATAAATGAAATTAATGCGATATTTACTTCTAGTTTTATGTGGGATGATAAAACTGAATTTAGTATTACGATTAAGCGTGATGACAAAATAATGACTTTCAATGGAATAACAGGAAGTCCATCTGCAATTGTAAGTGGAGTGATTAACGATCCAAATGCAACACAAAAAGCAATATCATTAAGAAATTCATGGATAAAAAATTAAATTAATAATATAAACTATAATTTATGTTATGTAAAATAGAAAGTATTAAGATAACTAACTATTCTATCAAATAAATCAAACCTCCTCTGTCTATATGAAAGTTTTTAAAATAATTATTGGTGTTTTATTAAGTCTTGTAATTCTGACTGGTTCATTTTTAGCTTATAATTTGTTTATAAATCCTAAAAGTCCAAAAGATTTGGTAGAATTTAAAACAGATGAAAAAGAAATAAGTGTACAATACTACCAACCTTATAAAAATGAACGTCTTATTTTTGGAGAGCTCGATAATGGTGCTTTAGTTCCTTATGGTTACTACTGGCGTTTAGGAGCGAATTTAACTACGAAAATTACAACAAATCAAGATTTAAATTTTGCTGGACGTAGTCTCCCTAAGGGTACTTATGGTTTATATGCTTATCCGTATGCTGAAAATTGGGTAGTTATTGTTCATGAAAAAACTGGAAGAATAAGTTTTTCTGAGCCTGATTCTAATGGTATTTTAATGAAAATAAATCTTCCTGTTCAAAAATTAGATAAATCTCTTGAGCAATTTACTATCGATTTTGTAGAATCATCACTGAGAATGCGTTGGGATAAGACTAAAGTTGTTATACCTATTAATTGATGCGAAAATTTTTCTCTCAACTATTTATCCTCTTAAAAATTGTTTTTTCAATCCTCTTTATTGGGGGAATCATCTATTATATAATTGACAAGATTCAAGAAAAAAATAATCTCATGGATATTGAGGAATACAATCCTAAATCAACATTGATTATAAAGGAAACCCCAATTAAAAAAGCTAAATACTCATTTATTGATGTCCATAATCATCAATTTGACATGCCAATCAAAGACTTAAATAAATTGGTAAAAGAGATGGATAGTTTAAATATGGGGTTTATGATTAATCTTAGTGGATTTAGAGGCTTATATTTAAAAAAATCACTAGAAAATATAAAAAAAAATGCACCTACTCGTTTTGGATTATTTTTAAATATTGATTTTGAAAGTATTGATGATATTAATTTTGAAGAAAAACAAGTTGCTTTAATTGATTCTGCATCTGCTGCTGGAGTAATGGGTCTTAAGGTTTATAAAACATTAGGTTTAACCAGTAGAGATTTAAATGGCAATCGAATTGCTGTAAACGACCTACGACTCGATCCAATATGGAAAGCTTGTGGAGATAACAATATACCCGTACTGATTCACTCAGCAGAGCCTGAATCTTTTTGGAAACCCAAGAATAAGTTCAATGAACGTTGGTTAGAGTTACGTCAAAAACCCAATCGCTATAGAGATCCAGCAATTAATCCCTCTTTTGAAGAAGTCCTGGCTGAGCAGCACGATATATTTAAAAAACATCCAAATACAACTTTTATCAATGCCCATCTGGGTTGGATGGGAAATGATTTGGACCGTTTAGAAACTCATTTAGATACCTACCCTAACGTTATGACTGAAATTGGAGCGGTATTAGCAGAATTGGGACGTCAACCAAAACGAGCTAGAAGCTTTTTCATCGACTATCAAGACCGAATTCTATTTGGAAAAGACAGTTACAAAGTAAGTGAATACCATACATATTTTAGGGTTTTGGAGACAGATGATGAATATTTTGACTATTACCGCAAGCGTCATGCCCATTGGAAAATGTATGGTCTGGCACTACCTGATTCTGTTTTGCAAAAACTATACTATAAAAATGCTTTAAATTTATTTCCATCCATTAATCAATCTCTATTTAAAAACTAATTTATGATACTTGTTACCACTCCTACTATCACCAATAAAGAAATACTAGAAACCCTTGGTATAGCAAGAGGAAGTACTGTTAGAGCCCGAAATGTTGGACAAGATATTTTCGCAGGATTAAAAAATCTTATTGGTGGTGAAATTTCTGAATACACAAAGCTTCAAGCACAGTCTCGAGAGCAGGCACTCCAACGCATGCAAGAAGATGCTAAACAGCTTGGTGCTAATGCGATTGTAAATGTTCGCTTAACTACCTCAATGGTAATGCAGGGTTGTTCGGAAATACTCGCCTATGGTACCGCAGTAATTATTAAAAAATGATTGAATTAATACTCTTTACCGTAACAGTTATAATCGGAATTTACCTTATCAATCAAAAGCTAGAAAACGAGAAAAAGGAAGACTTCGAAGAAAGGGACAACTAATTTTTAACCCCTAAAAAAACATTAACCCCTTTGGAAATCGGATTTCCAGAAGTACGCCTAAAACTAACAACCTGACCAGTATGGTACAAGGCATCTGATATTGGACCGTTGATTAAATTCCAGATTGGGAATTTTGATTGCTTCCCTCCTCTTTCGAAAATAATATTTAGTTCATATAATTCATCTTCATTGTAATTCAAAAATAATTCGGCAGACTCTTGAAGATAATCTAAGGTAGCCGCTCTTAATTCGTCTAGCCTATCTGGTGGAATAGGTTTAGGACCTTCAGACACTTTATTTTTTGCAGCGTTTAAAATAGTTTTACTCAAACTGTAAATATGCTGGATGGTGCTCAAAGTACTTTGAGCTTCATCAGAAGGGCGGTATTCTAAATCTTCAGCTCTAAGCCCCTCTGTTGCCCAATGATATCGAAAGCCTAAACCTTGTATCATTCTACAAATTGAATTACTAGCGCTGAAGTTTTTAGGGGCTGGTGGAATTGAGGAAAAAGGATAATCTTGAGCCATAGTTTGGAGTGAAAAAATAAATACAAAGAGAGTAAAAAGCCGGATATACATATCCTAAATTACTATTTTAGCATTAATAATCAATCACTTATGTCTAAAAAGTTAAACAGTTTAGAGGAGCTTGCTAAAATTGATTTTGAAAAATTAGCCCCAGACCCCTCTCCCCGACCTGATGCAGAACCTGAATTCCAATCTCAAGAGTTAGAAGCTCATTTCAGCAATAAAGGTCGAGCTGGTAAGACAGTTACCCTGATCAAAGGTTTTGAAGGTAGTAATGAAGATTTTAAAGCACTTGCAAAAAAGCTTAAGCAGTCTATAGGTGTAGGTGGCAGTATTAAGGATCGGGAAATTATCATTCAAGGTAATTTCCGTGAGCAGTTGATAAAAGTTCTATCCAATATGGGTCATAAAGTGAAGCGGATAGGAGGATAAGGACGTTTACCCCCATTTAATTGGTGCCTTGTCTAAACTCTTTAAATAGGCATTACATTGACTAAAGTGTTTATTACCAAACCAGTACCCTCGATTTGCACTTAAGGGAGATGGATGTCCACTGGTAAGTACAAGATGTTTTTCCGTATCTATAAATTTTATTTTTTGCTTAGCAAAGCCTCCCCATAACATAAATACTAAACCTTCAATCTCTTTTGAAAGTTTTTTAATAACATTGTCTGTAAATTGCTCCCAACCTTTATCCTGATGACTACCCGCTTGATTTGAGCGTACTGTCAAGGTTGAATTTAGAAGAAATACACCTTGCTTTGCCCACCCTTGAAGGTTTCCGCTTTGTGGAACAGGTAAATTCAAATCAACTTCAATTTCTTTAAAAATATTCTTTAAAGAGGGAGGGTGCGGTAAATCTTTTGGAACCGAAAAACAAAGTCCGTCAGCCTGACCCTGACCATGATACGGATCTTGTCCTAAAATAATAACTTTTACTTGATCAAAAGGGCAACTGTCAAAGGCATTGAAAATTTGAGAGCCCCTAGGGAAACATCTTGTGTTTCTGTAGTCTTCTTTTACAAAAGCAACCAAATTATGAAAATAAGGACTATTGAATTCCGATTGTAAGACCTTTTCCCAACTTGTATGCATTTGTACCTCCACGTTTTTATTACTTTTGCAAGGCAAAGTTATGAAAAAACCATGGTGAGTATTCCCGATAAATCTCTAGAAGATCTAGAGTACGATGAAGTCCTAAAGCAGTGTTCTGCTTTTGCGATCACTCCGATGGGAAAAAAAGTTGTTCTCGGATTAAAACCAAAGTCAGATATAGAAGAGATTTCCAATAAGCTTAAGATGACTTCGGAGTATTGCGCCTCTTTTGATAATGAAAACCGGATTCCAAACCATGAATTTCACGATATTTCTGCATACTTTCGATTGCTAAAAATCGAAAATAGTGTACTGGAATTGGATGCTTTTCGAAACTTGGCACGGAACACTGAAACAACCAATACGTTATTTAGATTTTTAAACAAGTTTAAAAGCTATTACCCAAATCTAATTATTTTAGTGACACAGTTATATGAAGAAAAACACATCAATCCGACTGTTGATGGAGTCATAGACCGGTTTGGTGAAGTGCGTGATGACGCTTCTGATATACTGTATACCATAAGAAAACAGATACAGCATTTAAGAGGTAAAATTAGCAGAAGTTTTAATAAATCGTTAAGTCAGTTCAGTAATGCAGATTACTTAGATGATATCCGGGAGTCTGTTATTGAAAATCGTCGAGTTTTGGCAGTCAAGGCAATGTATCGTCGAAAAGTAAAAGGTGCTATTATGGGAAGCTCTAAAACGGGAAGTATAGTTTTTATTGAACCTGAAGCAACAAATACTCAGACCCGTGAACTGCAAAACTTGGAATTTGAAGAAGGAGAAGAAATAAAGAAAATACTTAGCCAACTTACTGATTTTTTTAGGCCCTACCTACCCTACCTTGAACTGCAGCATGCTTTTTTATTGGAAATGGATGTTACACATGCAAAAGCAAGTTATGCTAAAGAAATAGGAGGTTTACTTCCAGAAATCACAAGTGATGAAAGACAAATTTCATATACCAAAGCCTATCATCCTTTATTGTTGCAAGCTCATAAATTGGAAAACAAGCTAACCCATCCACAAGACATACATCTAGATTCTGAAAATAGAATAGTAGTAATTTCAGGGCCTAATGCTGGAGGAAAGAGTATTACCCTAAAAACAATAGGTCTATTACAACTAATGCTCCAAACTGGAATGTTAATTCCAGTACACGAAAAGTCTAAAGCAACACTCTTTAAACAAATTCTCACCGATATTGGTGACAATCAGTCCATAGAAAACCATTTGAGCACCTACTCGTATCGATTGAAAAACATGAAGTATTTTTTGAAAAAGTGCAGTGAAAACACTCTTTTTCTTATAGACGAATTTGGAACAGGCTCTGATCCTGAACTTGGTGGTGCCTTAGCAGAAGTAATGTTGGAAAATTTTTATGAGCGAAAAGCTTTTGGACTTATTACAACTCATTATTCCAATCTGAAAGCTTTAGCAAATGAAATGCCTGCAATGGTCAATGCAAATATGCAGTTTAATAATAAAACCCTGGAACCTGTTTTTAAACTTATTATGGGTGAAGCAGGAAGCTCATTCACCTTCGAGGTAGCTCAAAAAAATGGTTTGCCCTTCAATTTAATCAATCGTGCCAAAAAGAAAATAGAGCGAGGTAAAGTACGCTTTGACGCTACTATTGCAAAGCTTCAAAAGGAGCGCTCTGCAATAATGAAAACAGGTGAATCACTTAAAGAAAAGGAAACAATAGCTGCCGCTGAAAGTGATCGTATGGCAGAGATAAATATAAAGTTAAAGAGTAAACTTATTAATTATCAAGAGTTGTTTGATTATAATCAAAAAATGATTGTTCTAGGAAATAAGCTTAATGAAATAGCAGAGCGCTTTTTTGAAAATAATAAAAAACGTCCATTAATTTCTGAGCTGTTAAAATTAGTAGAAAGTGAAAATGCTAAACGAAAGCGTAAAAATTCTATATTGGCAAAAAAAGAGCGAGAAAAAAAGAAGAGGCTTAACGAGGAGGTAAAAAAAGAATTAGTTGTAGTTCGAAAAGAAAAAAAGAAAAAAACTAAACAAAAAGAGTCTCCAGCTAAACCAAAAATAAAACTAAAAGTTGGAGATCGTGTCCGAATGTTTGATGGTAGATCAGTAGGAAGTATAGATTCAATTGAAAAGAATAAAGTTATTGTCAACTACGGTATCTTTACAACTCAAATTAATATAGAACTTTTGGAATTTGTCGAATCGGAAAAAACAATTAAATGAAATCCCTAATCATTTTTTACGATGGCCCTTGTGTGCTTTGTAATTATTGGATTCAAAAACTTTGTCAATGGGATAAAGAAAATTATTTTAAATTTACTTCACTTGAAAGTAAGTTTGCAATTGATTTTTTTAATAAAAATCCGAGTCCAATACTCAAAAAGGATGCTATAATTAGTTGGGATTCCGAAAAAGGATATCATGCTGAAGCTGAAGCTGTTTTTAGGATTTTAACGAGTTTAAAAGGATTTTTTAATTTTTTTTTGATTTTCAATCTACTTCCAAAATCATTAACTAATAGCATCTATCGTTTTATAGCTAAAAATCGTTATCGTTGGTTTGGTAAACACGAGAAATGTCCACTACCTGATAAAAAATTCACTTATAAATTTTTATAAATATCTTTTGTAAATAAAAAAATTATTAATTAATTCGATCAAAAAAATAATGAAAAATTTAGTATTTCTATCACTCATTATTTTTCCTTTGTTTGTTTATTGCCAAGATTCAAACAAAGATAATGCAGGAGAACGTTGGTCGGTGGAGAAAGCTTGGGAATGGCATAAAGAAAATGGTTGGATGGCAGGTACTAATTTTAACCCAAGTTCGGCTATAAATCAATTGGAATTTTTTCAAAAAGAAACATTTGATCTTGAAACTATTGACCGTGAATTAGAATGGTCTGCAGAATTAGGGATGAAAATGCATCGAGTATATCTCCATAATCTTTTATGGGAACAAGATTCTATAGGATTTATAAAACGCATAAAAGCTTATCTAAAAGTATCTGAGGTGCATAAACTTAAAACAATGTTTGTTTTATTAGATGATGTTTGGCATCCTCAACCAAAATTAGGGAAACAGCCTGAACCTATTCCTTTTGTTCATAATTCAGGATGGGTACAGGCGCCTGGTGCTGAAATTTTAGGAGATTCTCTTCGACATGATGAATTGAAAAATTATATTAAAGGAGTGGTTAGAAACTTTGCTAATGATGAACGTGTTATAGCATGGGATCTCTACAATGAGCCTGATAATGTTGCTATTCAACCTGATCGAGTTAAAATTGAAGTGAAAGATAAATACATCTTTTCATATGCTTTGTTAAAAAAAGTAATGAAGTGGGCTCGAGAAGTCAATCCTTCTCAACCACTCACTGTTGGTCTTTGGAAAGGTGATCATACTCTTTGGGGCACTCCAGAAGCCCTGAGACCATTAGAGCGTTTTATGGTGAAAAACTCTGATATAATTTCGTTTCACACCTACAATGGTCCAAAAATTACAAAAGAAAAAATTGAAGCTCTTAAATACTACAATCGCCCTATAATTTGTACAGAATACCTTGCTAGAGAGAATGGAAGTACATTTGAGGCTATACTGCCAATATTTAAAGCAAATCAAATCTCTGCAATAAATTGGGGATTTGTTTCTGGAAAAACTAATACAATATTTCCTTGGATCTCCTGGATTAAAAAATATGATTCTATGCCAAAAATATGGCATCATGATATTTATAGAAAAGATAAAAGTCCTTTTTCAAAGAAAGAAGTTGCATTTATAAAAGATCAATTGATTAATTAAGCTAATAAATAATACACTTAGAGCGTTTGTATCAATGCTTCGTTCTAAAAATAAAGATTGCTAATTAGGAAAGTAAATTACTTAGAGAAATTGTATATGGCAAATGTTGCAAGCCAATGCTCACCACCATAACCACTTTTGAACATAATCTCATAACCTTCTTCTGAATGTTTTTTTGCAATTGATTGTAATAATTTTTTATCAGTATTACTATCAAGCTTAGAAGCTATATCTTTTAAGGTCCATGCTCTGTGATACATTAAACCTATTAAATGCCCAATACCGGGATCCATAGGATCGAGTACTATGGGAGGATTTATTATATTACCAAAGTTCCTTTCATCAAATGAAGGGAAAAATTTATAAAACCATTTGTTAAATTCTCCATTGTCAAGCAATAACGACATTAATGCTGCCTCAGCTAGACATGGTGATAAAAAATCAGTTCCAGATGGCTCGTAAGTTACAGGACAATTTATATCCCCTTGAAAATTTTTAATACTATAGTCCTTAATTCTATTATACAATTTAATATCATTAGCTACTTTAGCATATTCAATCATAAGAGAAAATGAAAATGCTGTATTGGCGTGTGTCCCTGGTCTAAGGGGTGTTGAGAGTTTATCTAAAAATAAAATAGTTCTTTCACTTAGAAGATCAACAAGTGGTTTCATATTAACTGCCCATATCTGTGCTTTATCGTAATCCCAAGAAAGTAGTTCTGAATATAATTTCATTAACCAAGCCCAGCCATAGGTTCTTTCAAATCCTTTGGCAAATTCCTGTTTGAAAAATTCGTATTCTTTATTCAAATTTTCCTTGTTAAGATTTTTATCAAGTTTTGATAAAATAATATCTCTGTCGGAAATTTTTGGAAAATCTTTTAATATTTTAACCATAGCCCAATGTCCATGAACTGCAGAATGCCAATCCCAGCATCCATAGAATGAGGGAGTGATTTCATTGTGTGGTTTTAACCAATTTTCGTCATTAAATCTATATCCTATTTTATATGGATATTTTTGATCAACGCATTTTATAGAGAGAGAAACTAGCTGTTTTGCTAATCTCTCGTCAAGTTTTATGTTTTCTATTTTTTCTTCTTTAATACCAGTACAACCTAATATCAATAAAAGAAATGATAAAGTACATATCTTCATTTTTGCAGTCATTAATTAAAAAATTTACCTAATATAAAATAAGTTTTTATGCGACAGGTGGGTCTTTCAATTTTCCTATTGACTTTCCAACAATCATAGAGACAGCTGCGTCGCCAGTAACATTCACGATGGTCCGACACATATCAAGTGGACGATCAATTGCAAAAATTAAAGCTAATCCAGCCTCAGGAATACCTGCTTGTGCTAAAACAATTACTAACATAACAATTCCAGCACTTGGAACAGCTGCAGTTCCAATTGAAGCAAGCGTAGCAGTTAAAACAATTCCTAATTGAGCTGACAAGCTTAAATCCAATCCAAAAGCTTGTGCAATAAAAACCGCTGCAACACCCTGATATACAGAAGTTCCATCCATATTAATGGTCGCTCCTATTGGTAATACAAAGCTGGCAACTTCTTCATCTACACCCAAATTATCTTCTACACATTCCATAGTAACGGGTAATGTTGCTGCACTAGAACTTGTAGAAAAAGCCAAAAGTTGAGCTGGAGCAATACCCCGCATAAAAAAGGATACTTTTCTTTTTGTAATAACTCGAACAATTATGACATAAACGAAAATCATTACTGCCAGTCCTAGAAGTAAAGTTATCGCGTAAAGAGCTAAGGCTTGAAATAATTCCAAACTAGGTGCTTCAACAACCAATGCTGCGAGTAACGCAAAAACTCCATATGGAGCAGCTAACATAATCAAATCAATAAGCTTTAGAATTATCTCATTGAAAGAATCAAAGAATTTCTTAACGGGTTTAACTTTTTTTTCAGACAATAATATCATTCCAATACCAAAAAACAAAGCAAAGAAAATTACTTGCAACATATTACGATTATTAGATGCTGCTAAGAAAATATTAGATGGAACTACATCAATCAAGGCTTGTAAGGGTCCAGACTCCTGTTGTTTTGCTGCCGCTTCTTGTTTAGCTTGAGTATCAGATGCATAGGCTTCTACCAATTCATTTCGAGTTTCAACACTTATGGATTTTCCAGGTTGAATTAGATTTACTAAAACAAGGCCAATAGTAACAGCTGTGAGTGTAGTAATTAAATAAGTTATAATGGTTCGCCCTCCCATTTTAGACAATTTTGAAATATCCTTTAAATCAGAAATACCCTTAATTAAAGAAGCTAGAATTAATGGTACAGCAATTAACTTTAAAAGATTTATAAAAATTGTTCCAAAAGGTTTTATATAATCAGAAATAAAAAGGCCTCCATTTGGAATAAAGGAAAATATTAATCCAAAAAGAACTCCAAAACCCATTCCAATTAAAATTTTCCAATGCAATTCAATTTTTTTCACAGTAAATTAAATTTTATTAGTTCTTTTAATTAAAGTAAAATCGGCTAAAACAAGAGCTGCCATTGCCTCTACAATTGGGACTGCGCGTGGAACCACACACGGATCATGTCTCCCTTTTCCTTGCATTTCAACTTGTTCTCCTTTGGAATTAATGGTCTCTTGGTTTTGCATAATCGTAGCTACAGGCTTAAAAGCTACATTAAAGTATATATCCATACCATTAGAAATTCCACCTTGAATACCTCCAGAATAATTGGTTTTTGTACTGCCATCAGGATTGAATAAATCGTTATGTTCACTACCCTTTTTTTGAGTTCCTTGAAAGCCACTACCATATTCAAAACCTTTTACAGCATTAATAGAAAGCATGGCTTTACCAAGTTCAGCATGTAATTTGTCAAAAACAGGTTCTCCAAGGCCTATAGGTACATCTTTAACAATACATGTGATGACTCCTCCAATGGTATCACCGTCTTTTCTAATCTTCTTAATTAATTCCTCCATTTTGCAAGCCATTTTGACATCTGGACAGCGTACAGGGTTGTCCTCTTTTTTTGATAAATCAATATCTGAAGGATTTGTTTGCAGTTTAAGTGATCCAACACTAGAGACATAAGCATTAATGCTCATAGGTGAAAGCAATTGTTTTGCAATAGCTCCAGCAACTACTCTACTTGCAGTTTCACGAGCAGAACTTCTTCCTCCACCTCGATAATCTCTAAAACCATATTTTTCATCATAAACATAATCAGCGTGTGATGGACGATAGCTATCTTGAATATGAGAATAGTCTTTAGATTTTTGATTTGTATTATGAATTGCAAAACCAATAGGTGTACCAGTTGTTTTCTCTTCAAATATTCCAGAAAAAAAAGTAACCTCATCTGGCTCTTTTCGTTGAGTAACAATAGCAGATTGTCCAGGACGTCTTCTATTTAAATCTTGCTGAATAGCATTTAAATCTAATTGAACTCCTGCTGGACAACCATCTATGACACCTCCAATTGCAGAACCATGTGATTCTCCAAAAGTTGTCAGTTTAAATAGTGATCCGAAAGTATTCCCAGCCATAATCGTAAATATTTTCAAAGATAAAGCTTTAAGCTTTATCTTAAATTTAAAAACATTATAGTTAACTAATCTTTTTAATAAAAATTAATTTAAAAACAACTAAGAGTTTATAATTAACCCCAATTTTTATTTTTACTTGTTCTACCGATTCCAGCATTAAATACATTTGTAGGGTCAAGTTCTTTATAAAATTTTTTTAATGATGGTTTTGCTAAATATTCGTGTCCAACATTATGTTCTGCTGGATATTCTGCTCCTCTTTTATCGTATATTTTTAAAAGTTTACTCTTTAATTTTTCACTGTCAACACCCTTTTTTAGAATATAATTTTGGTGAAGAACATGACAAAACAAGTGGCCATAATAAAGTTTCATCTCAAGCATGCTGTCAATTTCTTTTGGTAACTTTTCAAACCAATTTTTTTCATTTCTAGGAAACGCAATGTCTAGTGACATCATTTCACCATGACTTTTAGAATTCAGAATATGGTATCTACCAATTGCACTAGCCGATACAAATCTGTGTAGAGATGCTTTTTTTGATTCAAAATCATTACACTCAAAAAAATCACCATCATTACTTTCGAAGATATTCGCAAAATAATCTCTTGCCTCACTAATACCATCATCTGACATCTCTATGATCCAATGGTGTTCATATAAATCTCTAAATTTTTCCATCCTTTTTGGTAAATGATTTGGAAAGAAAATACTTAAAAATTGCATTAATCTGTCTGAAAAATTATCAGGTAGAAATTTTAATTTTTTTGCAATAATATCAACCTTTCTTTTTAATTCAAATAATGTTGGCAGAAATGTTGTCCCTAGTCTTTCAATAACTAAAAAAGTGTCTTTGCTATATTTTTTTGCAGCGTCATAACAATCTCTATGTAGGTAATCACCAAGCGTTGGGAGCGTTTTAAATTTTGAAAGTATATCACGACGTATTTTCCAAAAGACATCAGGATCATTGGTTCCAAGGTAGAAAACTTTATTCTCTTTGGGAGAAATATATGTGTCCAAACGAACAGCAAAAACTGCTATTTTTCCAGCACTACCTGAAGCTCCATATAATAGCCTACTGTCAGAATTAAATCTTGATGGTGTATTTTTATCAATTTGTCTAACGATTTCGGAGTATTTATCATCAGATCCCAATTTATTAGTGTTAACGATATCAGATTCTTTATAATTTTGATTTTGTAGGTTATCTAAAATTTCTTCTGGGCTTGAACCTAAATTTATTCCTAATTCATTAACAAGTTCAAGATTACCATTTTTATTTATTTTCGCATATAGTGCCATTTCAGTGTAGGATGGCCCCCTTTGGACCAAAGAACCTCCAGCATTATTACAAATTCCACCAATAATTGATGCACCTATGGATGTAGATCCAATAATTGAGTGTGGCTCTCTGCCATAGGGCTTTAATTTTTTTTCTAAATCAAAAAGAGTGCTTCCTGTTAGACTTACTATCTGACTACCTTCTTTAATAATATGAATATTATTAATAAGCATAGTATTTATTACTATAATAGGTCTATCATAGTCATTTCCACACGGAGTTGAACCACCAGTTAAACCAGTATTTGCTGCTTGCATTATGATGATTATATTTTCCTTTGCACAAATCTGTAATATCCTCCATATATCACTTAGTTTGTTTGGTTTTAATACTGCTAATGCGCTTCCAGCTCCATATCTCCAACCTTTTGAATATGGTAATTTATTCCATTCTGAAGTAAGAACATTTTGATCTCCTATCAGTTGCTTAAGCTTTTTAATTACCTTTTTATTTTCCATTAATTATAATAAAACTAATTATTAAAATGCTAAAATAAGGATATGTTTTCCATTTCAACTCAATTGATTAATTTAGCAAATACAAAAATTCATATGTTAAAAAAGATAATTACATTTTTAAGTTTAGCTTTTATGATCGCTTCATGCGATTCTAGTTCAACAATATTAAAAATTAAGGGAGGTACTGACCTTGAAAATGGTAGCACAATATATCATATTGTTGCAGACCAAAACAATCAACCTAAAACCTTAGACACCATATTAGTTAACAAAGAGATCTTTGAGCTAAAAACTAATATAATAGAACCAAATATTCATTTTCTTCAAATTGATGGAAAACAAGGAACTTTTCCTTTCATCGCTGAAAATGGAACAGTAAGAATTCAGGTTTATAAAGACAGCATAGGTGCTTCATCGGCCAAAGGAACAGTTTCTAACGATGATTTTATGAAATACAAATCAGAAACTAAAGTTTATATCGAATCATTAAATGCGATTGGAAACGACCTTCAACAGGCTATGATTTTAAAAGATAGCTTGCTTGCAGAAGATCTTCAGGATCAATATCAGGATGTTAGAGATCAAATTCAGGCCTATGAACTTGATTTTATCAAAGCTTCACCAAATTCATTGATATCGGTTTTAATTTTAGAACGATTTGTTACCAATAAAACTATTCCTATCGATGAAGCTAAATCTATTTTTGAATCTTTAAAAAATCGTGTAAAAAATACCAATTCTGGTCGTATTATTAAGAAACAATTAGAAGAAACCCCAAAAGCAGAAGTTGGAAAAATAGCACCATTTTTTGAAGGTCTTAATCCTGAAGGCAATCAATTTATTTTAAAAAGTGTATTAGGAAAAATAACTATCATAGATTTTTGGGCTAGTTGGTGCCGACCTTGTAGAGTTGAAAACCCCAATCTTGTTCAACTTTATAGAAAAAATAAAGATCGTGGATTAAATATTGTAGGTGTTTCACTTGACAGAGAAAAATCAAAGTGGATTCGTGCTATTGAAGATGACGGTTTGGTATGGGATCATGTGTCTAACTTAAAATTCTGGAATGATCCTATCGCTAAATTGTATCAGGTTTCTGCTATTCCAGCAACATTTATTCTTGATGAAAAAGGAGTAATTATTGCTCGAGATTTAAGAGGAATAGCACTTTACAATAAAATTGAAGAACTTTTAAATGAAATATAACTACTTATTTTTATTATAGTATAGTAAAAGACCGGCAAAAACTGTTGTTATGGATAAAACCCCTAGCATTAACTGAGAAGTATAGACTACCTGGTAATTAAAAATAATCGTTGCTAAAATTCCACCTATGGCCCCTCCAAAATGCGCAGTATGTCCAATATTATCATTTTGAGTCTTCATTCCATAAAGTGTATAAATCATATACCCTATACCAAATAGATATCCAGGGATTGGAATTGGAATAAAAAAGAGCATCAATTCAATACCAGGGTATAACAAAAGTGCGCTGAATAAAACTCCTGTTACAGCACCGCTAGCACCAACTGCAGAATAATTAGGTTGGTCATAATGAAAAGTAAAGGCAAATAAATTACCAGTAATTAAACTTCCAATATAAAGAAGTGAAAACTCAATAGATCCTAATGCTGAAAAAACAAATTCAACAAAAAAATAAAAGGTCATCATATTAAACAATAAATGAGTTGTATTTACATGAAGAAAGCCTGATCCAAATAATCTAAAATATTCTCCTTGATGAAGTTTTTGAATTTCAAATCTATATTTATTAAAGAATATGTCATCTTTAAAACCTCTTAAACTTACTATGACATTAGTTGCGATAATTAAAATGCCTATAAGAGGGATGTTTTGTATCATAAATTATTTTCTATAAATCAAAAGTGATCCCTTGGGCTAAGGGAACTTGTTTAGAAAAATTTATAGTATTTGTTTGTCTCCGCATATAAGTCTTCCATGCATCTGACCCACTTTCACGTCCCCCACCAGTTTCTTTTTCACCTCCAAAAGCACCACCAATCTCAGCCCCTGAAGTACCTATATTAACATTTGCAATTCCACAATCGCTTCCCCAGTGAGACAAAAATATTTCAGTTTCTCTAACATTAAGTGACATAATTGAAGAGGATAAACCTTGTTTTACTTCATTTTGAATAGAGATTGCTTCTTCTATCTCTCCTTTATACTTGATTACATACAAAATGGGTGCAAAAGTTTCTTGGTGAACAATTGGAGCATCATGATCTATAATTGCTACTGCAGGTTTTACATAGCAATTACTTCCATAGTCTTTTTCAGACAAAACACTACCTGAAACAAGCCAAGCACCTCCTTGTGCTTCTACTTGGGATAGCGCTTCAGTATATACTTCAACTGCATCAAGATCAATAAGTGGTCCAACGTGATTATTTTCATCTAATGGATTTCCAATACGTAATTGTTCATAGGCTTTCTGTAAAAAATTGATAAATTCTTCAAAGATTGATTCGTGCACAATTAGTCTTCGGGTAGAAGTGCAACGTTGACCACATGTACCCACAGCTCCGAAGACAGAAGCAGGAATAGCTGTATTTAAGTCTGCATGAGGTGAAATTATAATGGCGTTATTTCCTCCAAGTTCTAATAATGATTTCCCAAGGCGTGAAGCCACGCGTTGACCGACATCTTTTCCCATACGGGTCGAACCTGTAGCAGAAACCAAAGCGATGCGATGGTCTTCTGCGATCCACTTTCCTACTTCAGCCCCACCGTTAATGATGCATGAGATCCCTTCTGGCATACTGTTTTCTTTCAAAACCTCACTAATAATTTGCTGACAAGCAATACTACATAAGGGTGTTTTTTCACTAGGTTTCCAAATACATACATTACCACAAACCCATGCCAAAGCTACATTCCAGCTCCATACAGCAACTGGAAAATTAAAAGCAGAAATAATTCCCACAACCCCTAAAGGATGGTATTGTTCATAAAGTCTATGTGAGGGACGCTCAGAAGTCATTGTAAGTCCATAAAGTTGGCGTGAAAGACCTACCGCAAAGTCACAGATATCGATCATTTCTTGAACCTCTCCTAAACCTTCTTGTAAGGATTTTCCCATTTCCCAAGAAACTAACTGACCGAGGTAAGATTTTTTTTCTCTTAATTTATTTCCTAATTGACGTACCAAGTCACCTCTTTTTGGAGCAGGTGCGGCTCTAAATGATAAGAAAGCATGTTCAGCTTTATCCAAAATGTGCTCATAATCTTGAACAGATGCTCCTTGAACAGTTCCTAATAATAAATCATTTACAGGACTAAAAGAAGAAAGAATTTCTCCTTCACCAATCCAAATACCTCCGGTATTACACCCCTTTTGATTGTTCTTAATATTTAATTTTTCTAATAAGTTTTTAATCTCCATAACAGCAATTATTTTTTCTTTAGTTGTGAAGTAAAGGTACTTTCAAAAATACGATCTGCATTCATAGTTTCAAAACCTTCTCGACGTTGTTCTCTTGTAATTTCAGATTTAGGTAAATGAGTGAATTGTTGTAAAACTCCTCGCTCTGCAAATTCGACGTAACTACCTGCAATTTCTCTGGTTTCATTTCCAGAAAAATTAGCGATAATTTTATTGGCAACTGAACTGGATTGGCGCAAGAGTTTATCTTTACTTATTTTAATTTCACCTCCAGAAGAGTTTAATACGATTCCGATAGATTTTAAAAATTCATTGAATCGCTCTAGAGAACAATAAGCATCTGGAAGGTCATGAACACTTATAGTATAATGGTTTAAATAATACCGATTATAAATAACCCATGCAGCATATTCACTTTCAGCGAGTAATGCTTCGTAGTCTTCAATACTAGGCAGTTCCCAAAATGTATTTTGAAAAAAGCGGGATACAGCTTCAGCATCATTTAAATTGATTTGATCTACTGGGTCAGAAATTACAATATCAGTATATTTTCTTATAATTTTTCTAACTTTTTTTGAAAGTAAATCAACTTTAAGTTCGCTTATGAAAATTCTTGGTAGATCATGTGTTGGGGGTGCATACCAGTATGCATCAAGCTTTTTTACTTTAAAATGAAAGAAATCACGTTTTTCATAACCATGGGCTAAAAAGATTTTCTCAAAGGAATTAATACCTAAGTTTTTAACTCCCATGGTTCTGAAGGCAACATGATCATTAATGATTTCATTTTGATCTTTAACCATTCCGTTCTTGACCATTTCAGATGTGATTTTTCTTACATTAGGCACTCTCTCTGAGTAAGTAGAAAAGAGTTCGTCCAAAATCTTGGTCATTGTTGAGTTGGTACTAAATTTCATATTCTACCAATTATTTGTTATAAAAATAAGATTCCTGTTTGAGTTTTTATGTATTTGTCTAATGGAATTTCTTCTTGTTTTAAAAATCATTTTTAAAATATAATAAAGTAATTTTAACTTCATTATATCATTTCTGTGAACGCAATTATTTTTTATTTAGCCTACCCCCTTCTTTTTGCTATTTCAAAATTACCTTTTCCTTTGTTCTATAAGTTATCCGATTTAGTATGTTTTTTATTATACCATGTAGTTGGTTACAGAAAAGCAGTGGTTCGATCTAATCTTAAACTAGTGTTCCCAACTTATAATGATGAAAAATTAGCTAAAATTGAACGGAAATTTTACTCCCACTTATGTGATCTTTTTTTAGAAATAATAAAATCCATGAGTATGACTAAAGAACAAATGATACAACGTTTTCGAGTAAAAAATATTGAAGTGTTAAACCAATTTGAGAAAGAAAATCGGTCTATATTTTTAATGTGTGGTCATTATGCATCTTGGGAATGGATGATGTCATTGGGATATCATATTAAACATTGTGGCTATGGAATCTATCGTCCTATAAGCAATCCTTACTTTGACTCTTTAATTAACCGTATTCGAAGTCGCCACAATGCATACATGATTCCCCAAAAAAAAGCGTCAAAAATTATTAGACAAAAAGAGCAGGAAAAAGAACTTGGAATTTATGGTTTTGCCAGTGATCAATCCCCCCGTCCAACATCTTTGACTTATTGGCGAAACTTTTTAGGTGTTAACGTCCCAGTATACACCGGTGCTGAACGCTTAGCATCCGAACTTAACATTCCTGTTGTGTTCTCAAAAATCAGTAGATATAAACGCGGTTTTTATGAAGTGGAATTTCGAGTTTTAGCAAGTGATCCAAAATCGATGAAGAAAAATACAATTACAGATATTTTCACAGAATGGTTAGAGTCACAGATCAAGGAAGATCCTGGTCAATACTTTTGGACACATAAGCGTTTTAAATATGCTAAAAAAGCTCCTTAATCTCAGAAATAAATCTGTCTGCCAATTCATTGGCAGAAATCGTTGTTTTGGCTTCAGTATATATGCGAATAATTGGCTCTGTATTTGACTTTCTTAAATGAACCCACTCATCTGAAAAGTCAATTTTAAGACCATCAATCGCAGATATTCTATTTTCGCTATACTTTATCTCAATTTTTCTAAGAATTTTATCAATATCCATTTCTTTCTTTAAGGTGATTTTATTTTTACTCATAAAATAAGATGGATATGTTGCTCGTATTTGAGCAGCAGTTTGATTACGATCAACTAAAAGTGACAAAAATAAAGCCACACCTACCAATGCATCCCTGCCGTAATGCAATTCTGGATATATAACACCACCATTACCTTCTCCCCCAATAACGGCTTGAACAGCTTTCATTTCAGCAACAACATTTACCTCTCCTACAGCACTGGCAGAATAATTACCACCATAACTTTTAGTTAAATCAGCTAAAGCACGTGTTGACGAAAGATTTGAAACTATTGCTCCCGGAGTTTTACTTAAAATAAAGTCAGCACATGCCACAAGGGTGTATTCTTCTCCAAATAATTTACCCTTTTCATCTACAAATACCAAGCGATCTACATCTGGATCTACAGCAATACCAAAATCTGCTTTATTTTCTACCACTGCATCACAAAGATCTCCTAAATGCTCCTTAAGAGGTTCTGGATTATGAGGAAACTGACCGTTGGGATTACAATGAATTTTCACAACCTCAACATTTAAATTCTCTAAGAGTTTTGGAATAATTATCCCTCCAGATGAATTTACTCCATCCACAACAACTTTAAATCTTGCTTTTTTGATATTAATTTTATCTATGTTATTTAAATTTAGTGTTGCTTGAATGTGTTTGTCAAAATAAGAATCATCAACTTTAATTCGACCTAAGTCATCTACTTCAGCGTAATTAAATTTTTCAGATTGAGCAAATTCAATAATCTTAGAACCATTTTTAGCATCGATAAATTCTCCAGCATCATTTAATAATTTTAAAGCGTTCCATTGTTTTGTATTGTGACTTGCAGTAACAACTATACCACCGTCAGCATGTTCCATAGGAACTGCAATTGCTACAGTTGGTGTTGTTGAGAGACCTAAATCAATAACATCAATACCCATTCCTATTAAAGTCTGATTTACTAAAGAATGTACCATTGGTCCTGAAATTCTTGCATCTCTACCTGTTACAACAGTTAACTTTCCTTTATTTTTATCTCTTAACCATTTAGCATAAGCTGAGGAAAAACGAACAATATCTAATGGAGTTAAATTTATATTAGGTGAGTTGCCTATTGTCCCACGAATTCCCGAAATAGATTTAATTAATGACATTTAAAAACTTTCTATTTATCATTTGCAATTTAACTTATAATCTTTAAAAATAATTATTAGTCAACTTATAATTCATTTTAGAAGTGATCTAAAACAAACTTTAATTACATATAATTTAAGAAAAAGTATATTAGTGGTGCATCATATAATTAAATCAAAAAACTTTTTTTAAGAAGTGAATTTTTTAGCTCATGTTTATTTATCTGGATCTAATATGCAATTAGCAATAGGTAACTTAATAGCTGACCGAATAAAAGGTAAAAAAATTAATCTTTTAACTCCAGAAATTCGAGCAGGAGTTATTTTACATAGAGATATAGATCATTTTACCGACCATCATCACATTTTTCGTGAATGTGTAACCAAGTTATTTCCAAAATATCGTCATTATAGTCGAGTTATTGTCGATATGTATTTCGATCATTTTTTAGCTTTAAATTGGGCTTACTTTCATACAATTCCTCTTAATGACTATTCAAATAATTTTTATAAAGAGTTAGAAAGAAAATCTCCTGAATTTACTGATGACATTCAAAAATTTATAAAGGCTCTTATTAAATATAATTGGTTTAAATATTACGGATCATTGTCAGGACTTCAAGATATTTTAAATCAAATGGAAAAACTTACAAAATTTCCTTCAAATTTAGCAGCATCAATTCAAGAATTAAAACAAAATTATGAGTATTTTCAATCTCATTTTTTCCAGTTCATGAAGGAAATTATTGTGTTTACCAAAACAAAAGATTTATGAAACTAAATTATTCACATTTATTTTTTTTCACTTTTCTAAGTATTTCAACCTTAATTACAAGTTGTAATTCAGAAAATGTAATCAAAGCGTCTATAGTTAGTGCTCGCCAAGAGGCGTCATCTATCGGAATAGCTATTATGGAGAAAGGTGGTTCTGCTTTTGATGCAATGATAGCAACAGATTTAGCTCTAACTGTATGCTTCCCAAATGCTGGAAATATTTCTGGTGGAGGGTTTATGGTTTATCGAACAGCAGATGGAAAAACAGGAAGTTTAGATTTTAGAGAAAAGGCTCCAATAGCTGCTTCAGCAGATATGTATTTAGATATAGATGGCAATGTCATTGATGGTAAAAGCACACTTGGTGGGTTAGCAGTTGGAGTTCCAGGAACAGTAGCAGGTTTAGTTGCTATTCATGAAAAATTTGGAACTATTCCCTGGGAAGAACTGGTTCAGCCAGCAATTGACTTAGCATTAGATGGATACTTGGTGACAGAAAAACAAGAAAAAAGTTTTAATTCTAAAATAGAGGATTTTATTTCTGTAAATGGTCCTGAAACTTTTTATGCTCAAGGATTTAAATCAGGAGATCGTGTCAAAAATATAGCATTAGCCAGTACTCTAAAACGTATTGCCAAGTTTGGAAAATCTGGTTTCTATGAGGGCGAAACCGCAAATGATTTAGTCAATCGTGTTAAAGAAACTGGAGGCATCATATCACACGATGACTTATTGGCTTACAAGCCTGTTTGGCGTGACCCTATAAATTTTCAATATAAAGATTTAAATATTTTTGCTATGGGACCACCCTCTAGTGGTGGAATTTGTTTGGGTCAAATTTTAAAAATGATCGAGCCTTATGATATAGGTCAATATAAACACAACTCGATTAAAGCGATGCAAATTATTGTTGAAGCTGAACGTCGTTCATATGCTGATAGAAGTTTATATTTAGGAGATCCAGACTTTTATAAAGTTCCTGAAAAAAAACTTTTAAATACAGAATATTTAAATGAAAGAATGGAAACATTTGATTTTGATAAAGCAACAAAATCTATTGATATAAAACCTGGAAGTTTAATTTTTGAAGAAAGTGAAGAGACAACTCACTACTCTATCATTGATGAAATTGGTAATGCAGTTGCTGTAACTACTACGCTTAACGGTAGCTATGGCTCTAAAGTATTTGTTGAAAAAGGGGGTTATTTTCTAAACAACGAAATGGATGATTTTAGCAGTAAGCCTGGTGTTCCTAATATGTTTGGCCTAATTGGAGGTAAAGCAAATTCAATAGCTTCACAAAAAAGAATGTTAAGTGCAATGACTCCAACAATAGTTGAAAAAAACGGTAAACTCTCAATGATAGTTGGTACTCCTGGAGGTTCGACAATTATTACTTCTGTTCTCCAAACGATCCTAAATGTTTATGAGTTTGGAATGAACATACAAAAAGCTGTTTCTGCTGCACGTTTTCATCACCAATGGCTTCCAGATAATATTGTGATGGAACCAGGACGTTTTGATCGAAATATAATAAAAAAACTTCAGGAGAAAGAATATGAAATTAAAGAAGAATACAATAAAATAATAGGAAGAGTTGATGCTGTTCATATATCAGAAAATGGAATTATATCTACTGGAGCAGATCCCAGGGGGGACGATAAAGCAGTCAATCTTTATTAAATTCAAAACCACTCAAAAGAATGCATTATAAGTGTTATTTTTGTAGATTATTTCTATGAAAAAAAGTAGTAATTCTATACAGATCGAAGGTGCACGTGTTCACAATTTAAAAAACATAAACTTAGATATACCAAGAGATAAATTAGTGGTAATTACTGGTTTGTCCGGGAGTGGAAAATCTTCATTGGCTTTTGATACAATTTATGCTGAAGGACAGCGAAGATATATGGAAACTTTTTCCGCATATGTTCGGCAATTTCTTGGAAATATGGAAAGGCCAGAAGTTGATAAAATTGATGGTCTTTCACCTGTTATAGCTATTGAACAAAAAACAACTTCCAAAAGCCCTAGATCGACAGTAGGAACAATTACAGAGTTATACGACTACTTTCGACTATTATTTGCTAGAGCAGGAACTGCATATAGTTTCATGTCGAATGAAAAGATGATTAATTATACAGATGATCAAATTCAAGATTTAATTTTAAAAGAATATATTGACAAGAAAGTAATCCTTCTTGCGCCCATTGTTAAATCTAGAAAAGGGCATTATCGTGAACTATTTGATTCGCTATCACGTCAAGGATTTTCAAAGGTAAGGGTAAATTCAATTGTCGTTGATTTAACTCCTGGTATGAAAGTAGATCGCTATAAAACTCACGATATAGAATTGGTGATTGATCGTTTTATAGTGAAAAATGACAATGATTTTTCTAAGCGTTTAGAAGAGTCTTTAGTAACCGCAATGCATTACGGTCAAGATATTGTAATGGTACTAGATAGTGAAAAAAATGAAGCACGATATTTTAGCAGAAACTTAATGTGCCCTAGCTCAGGTATTTCATACCCTAATCCAGAGCCAAACAGTTTTTCTTTCAATTCTCCTAAGGGTATGTGTCCTTCCTGCAAAGGGCTTGGAATAGAGCATAAGGTTAATTTAAAAAAACTAATTCCTGATGATAATTTATCTATAGCTCAGGGAGGATTTGCTCCTCTAGGAACTAAAAAAGGAAATTGGACCTATCGGCAAATTGAAACTATTGCGAAATGCTATAAATTTTCATTATCAGATCCAATTAAAAAAATTCCAAAAGTAGCAATGGATGTAATATTAAAGGGTAGTAAAGATAAATTTGATATCCCCTCAAAGACTTTAGGTATTACAAGAACTTATAAAATAGATTTTGAGGGATTTGAGAATTATATTAAAAATGCCTACACTGAAGCTGCAACTGCAAGCATTAAGAGATGGGCTGGGGATTTTATGGATAGTTATTGTTGTTCTGAATGTAATGGTTCTCGTTTGAGAAAAGAATCTCTACATTTTAAAATTTTAGATGCAACCATTTCGGATTTAGCAACTATGGATTTAAAGGATCTATATATTTGGGTTAGAAAACTTCCAAATTCTCTTAGTATGAGCCAACAAAAAATTGCTTCGGAAATAATCAAAGAAATTTTAGTTCGCTTACAATTTTTATTAGATGTAGGCTTGGAATACCTGCAACTTAATCGTTCCTCTAAATCTCTTTCTGGTGGTGAGGCACAACGAATTCGATTAGCAACTCAAATTGGTTCTCAACTTGTAGGAGTACTCTACATTTTAGATGAACCTAGTATTGGACTTCATCAACGTGATAATAATCGTTTGATTAAATCTCTAACTTCTTTAAGAGATTTGGGGAATTCAGTTTTAGTAGTAGAACATGACAAGGATATGATGTTACGCGCTGATTATCTCATTGATATGGGGCCTCGTGCAGGGAGAAATGGCGGTGAAATCATATCACAAGGAACACCAAATCAAATTCTTCAACAAAAAACACTTACATCAAATTTTCTAAATGGTAATTTACGTATTAAAATACCTGAAAAAAGGAGAAAAGGAAACGGAAATAAAATTAAGTTAATTGGCTGCACAGGTAACAATTTAAAAAATATTGATATTGATTTACCTCTAGGTATGATGATTGGAGTTACAGGGGTGTCGGGAAGTGGAAAATCTACATTAATTAACGAGACTCTCTACCCCATCCTTAACAGTTATATTTATAAAGGAGTTAAGGCTCCTTTACCTTACAAAGGTATAAAGGGATTAAAACATATTGATAAAGTGGTGGACATTAACCAAAGTCCAATTGGAAGAACTCCCAGAAGTAATCCTGCAACTTATTGCGGTGTATTTAGTGAAATAAGAAGTTTGTTTACACAAACACCTGAAGCACAAATAAGAGGCTATAAACCTGGTAGATTCAGCTTTAATGTTATTGGAGGAAGATGCGAAACTTGTCAAGGGGGAGGGATGAAAGTAATCGAAATGAACTTTCTTCCAGATGTTTATGTCGAATGTGAAAATTGTCAAGGTAAGCGTTTTAATCGAGAAACCTTAGAAATTAGATTTAAGGGGAAATCAATTTCGGATGTTCTAAATATGTCTATAAATGAAGCTTGTAAATTTTTTGAATCTATTCCTAAAATCTATAGAAAACTCAAAACCATTAAAGATGTAGGATTAGGTTATATTAATTTAGGTCAATCATCTACTACACTTTCAGGTGGTGAAGCTCAAAGAATTAAATTAGCCAGTGAACTATCAAAAAAAGATACCGGAAAAACATTTTATATTTTGGATGAACCAACTACTGGGCTACATTTTGAAGATATTCGAGTACTTTTAAATGTTTTAAACATTTTGGTAGATAAAGGAAATACTGTGTTAATTATAGAGCATAATTTAGAGGTCATAAAACAAGTTGATTATATTTTCGATATTGGACCAGAGGGAGGGCGTTATGGGGGAGAATTAATTTGTGAGGGTAATCCAAAAGAAATAATAAATCATCCAACAAGTCATACAGCAAAATTTTTAAAAAAAGAATTATAAATTATTTAATCTCTCAATTAAAATGAAAGAAGTACGAATGAAAAACTGGAATGAAACAAAAACAAATGATTCTTGGGCTCTATTTAAGATCATGGGTGAATTTGTAAATGGCTATGAAAAGCTCAGTTCTATTGGACCTTGTATTTCTATTTTTGGATCAGCTAGAACGCATGCTAATCACCCCACGTATCTTTTGACTGTTGAAATTGCAAAAGCTATATCTGAATTGGGATATGGTATTATAAGTGGTGGTGGCCCAGGGATAATGGAAGCTGCAAATAAAGGAGCTCAAGAAGCTAATGGGGTTTCTGTAGGTTTAAACATTGAGCTTCCTTTTGAGCAGAAAAGTAATCCTTACATTGATCAGGATAAACTTATAGATTTTCAATACTTTTTTGTTCGTAAAGTTATGTTTGTTAAATATGCACAGGGATTTGTAGTGATGCCAGGTGGTGTTGGAACATTGGATGAACTTTTTGAGGCTTTTACTTTATTACAGACTTCCAAAGTAAATAAATTTCCAATTATTTTAGTAGGAAGACAATATTGGGAGGGCCTAATCAATTGGATAAAAGATAAACTTTTAACAGAAAATAATATAAGCGCTGAAGATTTGGAGCTTTTTGAAGTTGTTGACACTAAAGAAGAAGTAATGGATTGCTTGAATCGTTTTTATATCAAAGATAATTTTAAGCCAAATTTTTAAAATGTCTAAAAAAGTTACTTTTAACGTATTCATTTGCTTGTTAATTAGCTTTATTGGAAAAGTGGTTAATGGTCAAAATCAATACTTTATAGACGGTCATGTTGACTTAGAAAATAAGACATTAATTGTTTCTCAAACTTTAACTTTTAAAAATCCATCTAATAAATCATTAGAAAAAATATATCTAAGTGATTGGGCAAACTCATACGAAGGGACAAAATCTCCTTTAGTCAAACATTTAGCAAATCAATTTAATCGCAGTTTTTATTTGAGTTCAAAAAGTAAACTGGGTTTTACAAACATAGAGTCCTTAAGTTGTAATAATAATAAACTTGAATGGTCACGTATTAAAGGGCAACTTGATTTAATTGAAATAACTTTGGAAAACCCCTTAAAAGATGAAGAAAAAATTACTATAAATTTAAATTATCAAATTAAAATTCCTGACGACAAGTTCACTGGATATGGAATAAATTCTAATAATAGGATTTTTTTTAGAGATTTTTTTATTAGCCTTAATCCATTTATAAATGACGAGTGGATACTGCAGAGTAATTTGGGGTTAAGAGATAACAGTAATATTAGTTCAAACTATTTAATAAATTGGACTTACCCTGAAAGCTATAATTTAGTTAGTAACCTAAATCAAATTGATATTCCTAAAAGCTTTAAAAATGGATATATATCAACTCTTTGGATGGCTAGTAATTTATCTAGTCCAGAATTTATTTTTGATGAAGAAGATAATTTTCAAACCATAAATTTAGATGATCAGTTTACAATTGTTACTGATATAATTCCTAAAAAAAATTCTGAAGTTGATATCGAGCATTCTCTTAAACAGATTTATAATTTCACTAATTCTCTACTGAGTCCATTAAAACACAAAAAAATAATAATTCTTAAAAAAGATTATGCAAAAAATCCTTTAGTTGGAATAACTGAAGTAGTCCCTTTTTTAAATCCCTTCAGCGATTCTTTCATTTACGAAACAAAATTTATTAAGGCATATTTAGCAACTTATCTTCACGAACTTTTGATTATAGATAAAAGAAAAAAACATTGGATTCCAGGAGGAATTCAAACCTATGTTATGATGAAATATGTAGAGTCCTTTTATTCAAAAAATAAGTTTTTAGGAGCATTAAAAGATTTTAGTATTCTAGGAATCCGTCCATTTAACAGTTATAGTGCAGCTCAAATTGGATTTAATGAAAGCTTCTCATTTATTTATGAATTTGGAGAGCATGCAAATACACAACAATCAGACACTTTAGAAAGAAGTAAATTAACTAAATCAAATGAATTGTACTTCTCGCCATATCATGTTGGATCAGGGTTGTATTATTTAGATAAGTATTTAGGCGAAGATATTCTAGACCAAAGCCTATCAGAATTCAGTAAAAAAAGAGGTTTATTGTCCTTGGAAACAATATTATCTAATAAAACCAATAAAAAATTAGATTGGTTCTTTACCAAATATTTGTCAGATAGAGAGGCATTTGATCTTTTTATAAAAAATATTATTAAAGAAAAAGACTCAATTTCTGTTACAATAAGTGAAAAAAAATTACAAGCAGTTCCATTTAAATTAGACCTTATTAAAAATGATAGTATTATTAAGGAAAAATGGTTTTATCACTCGGGAAAAGATACTATTATAAAAATAAAAAAAGAGGATATCGATTTCATAGCCATAAATTCTAATCGTTTTTTACCTGAAAAAAATAGACCTAATAACTGGAAATACTTAAAATCATCAAGTGGATTGAAGCCTTTAAAACTAACCTTTTATGGTGATAGTGAAAACCTTAAGCGAAATCAATTATTTTATCATCCTATATCAGATTATAATGCTTATGATGGATTTACTGCAGGAATTAGACTATACAATACTAGGGTGAAAAATCAACCTTTTGAAATTGATGTGCACCCTCAATACACATTCAACGAAAATACTTACGTAGGCTTTTTTAGAACACGATATCGCTTTATTAATCACAAAAGTAAGAATTATTTAAATCAAGTTTTCTTAACAGGAAAGAGCTATCACTATGATACTAATCTACGATACACCTCAATTCAACCGTCTTTCTCGATGTATTTTAGGCCCTTTGATTTAAGATCTAACAAACGTCAATTACTAAATATTTCATGGTATAATGTTTTTCGAGATCGTGATCCCAATATCGAAGTAAGTCCAGACTATAGTGTCTTACGTTTTTTACACAGATATGAAAATGCGGATGCAGTAAATGTATTTTCTACAAATTCCAATATTGAAATTTCGAATAAATTTGGTAAAATATCTTTTACTAGTAGATATCGAAAATTATTTCCCAGTGGTCGTCAATTTTCAATACGTTTTTTTGCTGGAAAATTTTTATGGCACAACACAACCGAAACACAATTTTTTGATTTTAATTTAAATCGTTCACCTGATTACCTTTTCCGTTATGACTACATCGGAAGATCTGATGAAACAGGAATTTGGAGTCAACAATTTGTTCCTGCTGAAGGTGGTTTCAAAGCCTTTTTCAATGAATCTTCTGCAAATAATTATATGACATCCATTAATACTTCAATTGGAATTTGGAAATGGATTGAATTTTACGGGGATATTGGTGCGTTAAAAAATATTAATCGTCCAACAAAAGGTTATTTTGATTCTGGAATAAAATTTAATCTAGTGCCTGACTATTTTGAAGTATTTTTTCCTCTTTATTCTTCAAACGGTTTTGAACCTGTTCAATCTCGATATGCAACTAAAATTCGCTTTATATTTTCCCCTCGTCTAAAAACACTAAGTAGTTTGTTTTCACGCAAGTGGTTTTAAAATTGATTTAAACAAATCAGTAAAACTGTTTATCTTTCAAGTGGGTGTTTTTTTGTAATTTTGCATTGATTTATGAATATTCCCAATAAACAAGAAGATCTTAAAATTTCCTTCGAAGTTTTCAAAAAGCGAGTTATTTCAGACTACACATTAGCTGTTACAAGTAGAGAATGCAGTGTTTTAGGTAGACGTGAAGTTTTTTCTGGAAAAGGAAAATTTGGGATTTTTGGAGATGGAAAAGAACTTCCTCAACTTGCAATGAATCATTTTTTTAAAAATGGTGACTTTAGATCAGGATATTACCGTGATCAAACTCTACTTATGGCTCAAGGCCATTTAAGTGTTTCAAATATTTTTTCAGCATTATATGCAGACTTAAATATTGAAAATGAGCCAATGTCTGGAGGTCGATCAATGGGAGGACACTTTGTATCTGCCTGCAGAAACGAAAAAGGAGATTGGCTTAATGTGATGGAGATGAAAAATCATAGTGGTGACGTCTCGCCCACAGGTTCTCAAATGCCAAGACTTCTTGGCCTGGCACAAGCTTCAAAAGTATATCGTAATTATAAGACAAAAAACCGTGATAAATTTTCCAATAATGGAAATGAAATTGCATGGGGTACAATTGGAAATGCTAGTACTAGTGAAGGTCTCTTTTTTGAAACAATCAATGCTGCTGGAGTGCTCCAAGTTCCAATGATAATAAGTGTTTGGGATGATGGGTATGGAATTTCGGTTTCTAATAAAGACCAAACAACTAAACAAAGTATATCTGAAGCACTCAAAGGCTTTCAAAGATCAGAAAAAGAAGCAGGATTTGAAATTTTAAAAGTTAAAGGCTGGGACTATTTAGCTCTAATAGAAACTTATGAATATGCTGCTCGAATTTGTAGGAAAGATCATATTCCTGTTCTTATTCACGTTACAGAATTAACACAACCTCTAGGACATTCATCCTCAGGATCACATGAAAGATATAAATCTAAAACTCGTTTAGAATGGGAAAAAAAACATGATTGCAATCTTAAAATGCGAGAATGGATTCTTGATGAAGGCTTAAGTTCTGAAGAAGATCTTGAAAAAATTGAAAAAGAGGCTATTAGTCTTGTTCGAAGTGCAAGGCGTGAATCTTGGAATGCATATCAGGCACCTATTTTAAAAGAAAAAAATAAGTTTTTTAGTTTTGAGGAAATCTTAAAAAACCAAACTAACAACGATCCTAAAATACAGCTAATCTATAATCAATTAGAACAAAAAGATGAAGTAAGCTATAAAGACCTTATCTCAGCAGGAAGAAAAATAAATCTTCTGCTTGCTCGATTTCCTGAAGCAATTCTTGATAATTATAAATTTTGGTATAATAATCTTTTAAATCATTTAAATCAAAAAGTTTCTTCAAAACTATATACAACAAATAAAGAAGACTTAATAGCATTTAAACCCACTGCTGCTGTTTATAAAGACGAAGACATTTCGGTTGATGGACGGATAATTATTCGAGACAATTTTGAGGCACTATTTAATAAATATGATAATCTACTGATTTTTGGTGAAGATGTAGGTAAAATTGGAGATGTAAATCAAGGCATGGAAGGACTTCAGAAAAAATTTGGAGAAATTAGAATAGCAGATACTGGAATTCGAGAAGCCACTATAGCAGGACAAGGGATAGGCCTTGCTCTACGTGGATTAAGACCAATAGCTGAAATACAATATCTTGACTACATTTTGTATTGTATTCAAATTTTAAGTGATGACTTAGCTTCTATGAGCTATAGAACTGTAGGACAGCAAATTGCACCCTTAATTATTCGTACACGAGGTCATCGATTAGAAGGTATTTGGCACTCAGGTTCTCAAATGGCTGCTATGATTCATTTACTTCGTGGAATACACATTCTAACACCTAGAAATATGACTCAAGCTGCTGGATTTTATAATACTTTAATGCAAATTGATCAACCAGCTATTGTAGTTGAGTGTTTAAATGGATATCGAATCAAAGAAAAATCACCTATTAATCTTGGAGAATTCACTGTGCCTCTAGGAAAGATTGAAATAATTACTTTAGGCAATGATATTACCGTTATTTCTTACGGTTCTACACTAGGAATTGTAGAAGCAACTAATAAACGCCTAAAGCAAGAAGGTATTTCAATTGAAATTATTGACATTCAAAGTTTGATTCCATTTGATCTCGAAAAAGATATCCATAAAAGTATTTCCAAAACTAATCGACTACTAATAGTGGACGAAGATGTGCCGGGTGGTGCGTCATCTTATATATTACAGCAACTATTAGAAAAACAAAATATTTTTGAGCTATTAGATTCTGCACCTAAGTTATTATCGGCAAAGGCACATCGTCCCGCATACGGTCCAGATGGAGAGTATATTTCAAAGCCATCTGAAGATGATATTTTTGAATCGGCTTATGCTATTATGAATGAATCCGATCCTGAACAATTTCCATTATAATTTAAAATAATATTTTCTAAAGATTAAAAAGCTTAAGTAATAGTTCTTCCAAAATTTCTTTAGAAGTTAAGCTTTTAGAATTAATTCCTTTACTTTTTAAATCAGCTTCCATGACATGATCCATTGCTAATGCTAATTGGCGCATATTAAATCTTTTAGCTGCTGCTTTATATTCATTTATAAAAAATGGATTAATTCCCAAAGTTTTATGGTCACTTCCTACACCTTTTATAAGTAAAAGTTTTTGAAAATAACTATGTAGATTTCCCAATGTAAGAATCAAAGGATTCTCTTTTGTATTTATATTAAGATACTGAATTATCTGAAAAGCTATTGAAAACCTTCCTAAACCAATTGCCTTTTGTAATTCAAAACTATTGAATTTCTTACTAATTCCTACATGTTTTTCAATATGCTCTTCGGTAATAATTACATCTTCTGAAATAAGAAGTTTTAATTTTTTTAACTCATTATCTAAGCTGCTCAAATTTGAACCAACATGAGTGGCAAGGAGTTCTATAGCAATTGGAGAAATATTAATCTTTAAATTTTTAGCTTGATTTTCAATCCAAGGGTTTAACTGGTTTTCATAAATAGGTTTTACCGATAACAGGTCTCCATTTTTGTCTATAGCTTTATATAACTTTTTACGTTTATCAAAATTCTTGTTTTTATAACAAATAATTAATATTGACTGAGGCAATGGGTTTTGAGCATATGAAGCGAGAAGATCAAATTCAATTGAATTTAAAAGTTGAGCTTCTTTTACAACAACTACGTTGAATTTTGAAATCATTGGATAACGCTTAACAGATTCCAGTATTCCATTGACGTTACTGTCTTTTCCGTAGAATTGAGAAAAATCAAACGCTTTAGACTCTTCGTGAACTAATTTATTCGTCAAAGCTTTAAGAATAGTATCAATATAAAAAGGCTCCGTTCCCGATAGAAGATATAATGGTGAAAATTGATTTTTTTCAATTTTTGAAAGAAGAGAAAAGAACGCTTGCATTATAAAAAATTATTGCATTTTTACAAAATGGAAAAACTAAATTTTCCAAATTATAAGGTATTAATCAAAAATAAGGAAAATAAATCCTACATTTTTGATAGGGTAAGAAAAAAATGGTTGCTCTGTACTCCAGAGGAATGGGTAAGAATCCATTGCCTTTACTATTTGATTGAAACCAAGGATTATCCTGAATCTTTAATTAGAATAGAACGAGAATTAAAAGTATACAATACACTAAAAAGATTTGACTTATTAATTGCAGATTCAAGTATGAAACCATTTATCTTAGTTGAATGTAAAGCTCCCTATGTTAAAATTTCTCAAAATACTTTTGATCAAATATTACGCTATAATTTAGAATTAAAATGCCCTTACTTAATGATTAGTAATGGATTGAATCATTACTTTTGCAAAATGAACTTTGAAGAAAATCAAATTTCACTTGTTAAAGAGCTTCCAGATTACAAAACTAGTTTATGAAACCAATAGCATTAGTTTTATTAAACTATAATGGAATTGAATTACTAAAAAAATTCTTAAATGATGTAATATCAAATAGTTTGGAAGCAGACATTGTTTTGATAGATAATAATTCTATTGATAACTCAGTTAAATGGTTTAAAAAACAACATCCTAAACTTCAATGCATTGAACTCAAAGAAAATTATGGCTTTGCAAAAGGTTATAATGAAGGACTTAAACAAGTGAAATATGAATATTATGGATTATTAAATACTGATGTTTGGGTTCCAAAAAATTGGCTTAAGCCTTTATTGAAAAGTTTTGATACTTATCCTAATGCAGCAATTATTCAGCCTCATATTTTAAATCAAAAAAAACCAAATTATTTTGAATACGCAGGAGCAGCAGGAGGATACATTGATAAATACGGTGTCACTTTTTGCAGAGGTCGAATTATTAACAAATTGGAAGAAGATCTGGGACAATATGATAAAAATGAAGAGATTTTTTGGGCTAGTGGTGCTTGCTTTCTAATTCGAAGCCAAATCTTTTGGAAATTAGAAGGTTTCGACAATGACTTTTTTGCGCATCAAGAGGAAATAGATTTATGCTGGCGAGCTCATAATCTAGGATATAAAACTTTGGCAGTAGGTAGTTCCAAAATTTATCATGTTGGTGCAGCTACACTTCCATTATCAGCTAAAAAGGTGTATTTAAATCATCGGAATTCACTGAATATGATTGTAAAAAACGTTCCCAATAAAAATAGGACTACTATTTTAATATACCGCCTAATCTTAGATGGAGCTATAGGGTTGTTTTTCTTTTTTAAATTAAAATTTTCATATACTTGGGCAATAATTCAAGCACATTTTTCGTTTTTTAAAGAGTTAAAATACGTAAAATCAAAAAGTAATGGTCTAATAAAAAAAGATGATTATTTTTTTATCAAAAATATTTTATTAGAATATTATTTTAAACGAAAACGTTATTTCACTGATTTGCATAAATAAATTAAATAAAAACTATTAATTTGCAGAAATTAAAAACTAAACAAATTCACATGAAAAAAGCTATAGCTTTAATGATAACTGGGATTATAATTACCTCCTGTGTATCGCAGAAAAAATTCACAGAATTAGAAGAATTACAACAGAACACAAAAAATCTTTTGGATTCAACATCTGTGAAGCTAAATAGTTGTAACGAAGAGAAAGAGTCTGCTCTAGCTCAACTTTCAACGCTTACAGAACAAAATAAATTTTTAAAGGCAAATAATCAAGACTTAATAAATAATATTGGGAATCTTACGACACTTTCTCAAAAAGGAGCTGAAAATCTTGAAATGTCACTTGAAAGCATGAAAGAAAAGGATATACGTATTCAACGTATGCAAGATGCTGTCACTAAAAAAGACTCAGTAACTCTTGCTTTAGTTACTAGTTTAAAGGGTGTTCTTGGAAATATGAGTGATGACGATATTGAAATAAATGTTGAAAAAGGAGTAGTATATGTTTCGATATCTGATAAACTTTTATTTAGAAGTGGAAGTTATACCGTTACAAATCGCGCTAAAGAAGTTTTAGGGAAAGTTGCTAAAGTTGTTAATGATAAGCCTGATTTAGAATTTATGGTAGAGGGACATACTGACAATGTCCCAATAAAAAAAGCTGATGGTGTAATTGATAATTGGGATCTATCTGTTAAAAGAGCTACTGCAGTAGTTCGTATTTTAGAAAATGATTTTGATGTTTCTCCTGCTCGTATGACTGCAGCTGGAAGAAGTTACTACATTCCAGTAGCCGACAATGACACTTCGGCAAATAGAGCTAAAAATCGAAGAACTAGAATTGTAGTACTTCCAAAACTTGATCAATTTTATGATCTAATTGAAAAAGGTATGGAAGCTGCTCAATGATATAATACAGCTTAATTTTATTATTAAGGGCCACCAATAGGTGGCTTTTTTTTATAATTATCTATTTTATTTAAGATAATTTGTCCCTTACATGCGTAATTTTATAGCTATGGATAATATTCAGAATAATTTGTCAACTTTAAAAGCAAATCTTCCAGAAAGAATCTCATTGGTCGCGGTTTCAAAAACAAAATCAGAAAACGAATTATTGCAAGCATATGATGCTGGACAACGCATCTTTGGTGAAAACAAAATTCAAGAAATGGCATCAAAGTTTGAAGCTCTTCCAAAAGACATACAATGGCATATGATCGGTCATGTGCAGACTAATAAGGTTAAATATATGGCGCCCTTTGTTGATATGATTCATGCAGTAGATAGTATTAAACTATTAAAAGAAATTCAAAAACAGGCTCTTAAAAATGATCGAGTTATCAAATGCTTAATACAAGTTAGAATCGCAAAAGAAGAAACAAAATTCGGAATACCATCTAATGAATTAGACCCACTTTTAAAACATGCTAAATCATTTTCAAATATTAAAATAAAAGGCTTAATGGGTATGGCAAGCTTCACTAAAAATAAAAAACAAATACGAAATGAATTTAAATTATTGGCAAACTTATTCAAATATCATTCTGATTTACAAGTTTTATCTATGGGAATGAGTGGAGATTATCTTATTGCGATTGAAGAAGGTGCAAATATGATACGTATAGGAAGTAAAATTTTTGGTGAACGTAATTATTAAAAATGTACTCTGTACTTGATATTGAAACAACAGGAGGTAAATATGATGAAGAAGGTATAACTGAAATCGCAATTTATCGCTTTGATGGTGATAATATTGTTGATCAATTCAGCAGTTTAATTAATCCAGATATTGAAATCCAACCCTTTGTTGTAAAACTTACAGGAATAAACAAAAAAATGCTCTGCAAGGCACCTAAATTTTTTGAAGTAGCTAAACGGATTGTTGAAATAACAGATAATAGCATCCTAGTTGCTCACAACGCAGAATTTGATTATCGTATTTTACAAACTGAATTTAGAAGATTAAGTTTCTCTTTCGAACGTAAAACACTTTGCACTGTAAATTTATCAAGAATATTACTTCCTGAACAACCTTCTTTTAATCTTGGAAAATTAGTTAGAAATCTTGGAATTCCTTTTACCAATGAACATCGAGCACATGGAGATGCTAAAGTTACACTTAAGCTGTTTCAATTACTCTTAGAAAAAGACATAAAAAAAAATATATTAAAAAAAAATATTGAAGATTTAAATCCAAATAAAACACCATGTAAATATTTAGATATTATCGATAAACTACCATCTGAAATGGGAGTTTATTATATCTATAATCAGAAAAATAAAATCATTTATATTGGAAAAAGTAATAATATTAAGAAAAGAGTTTTAAATCACTTAACATTAAATAAAAAGAAAGATAAAGATATTCAAAAGGAAATTTGTTATGTAAAATTTGCTCTTACTGGTGGAGAACTCATTTCTCTTTTAAAAGAACAAAATGAGATTAAAGTGAATAAACCTATTTTTAATAAGCGAATGGATTTTCGTCTTTTTCCAATGGGAATTCGAATTGATTCATCATCAAAATATCCAAATATTATTATTGAACAAATAAAAAAAAATCAAAAATATTTAAGTGCATATAAAACTAAAGGTGAAGCTAAAGCAGCTGTAATTGAATTTAGATCAGAATTTGGCATCTGCATACAACAGACCAGTTTAATGAATGAAGAAAAAATCTGCTTTAATTATGATTTAAAAAAATGTGATGATCCTTGTCTAGGGATTGAAAATGTTGAAAGCTATAAAAATAAAATAAAATTTCTCACTAAATCATTTGCATATCCTTACAAAAATTTTCTTTTAATTGACAAAGGAAGAAAAAATGGAGAATTTTCGTTTGTATGTATTAAAAATGAAATATTTTCAGGTTATGGTTATTTTGAGTTAAATCATCAAATTAAAACTGACGATCAAATTAATTCTAGATTAATTTCCATAGAAAACACTCTAGACACTCAAAAATTAGTACAAAATTTTCTTTTAAGAAAAAAATATTTAAAGTTGATCAATTTAGAGAACATAAATTAAAAAATTAATAATTTTTTATGAAAAAATGGCAACATCGATTACATAGTATTATTTACGAAGCTGATACCTTTTCAGGAAAGTTATTCGACATTTTATTATTAATAGCTATAATACTTAGTGTATTATTTGTTGCATTGGAAAGTGTCACTTCCATCAATTTAGTTTATAATGGCTTTCTAAATACTGCCGGTTGGATTGTGACTGTTCTATTCACTATAGAATACATATTAAGAATTGTCTGCGTTAAACGCCCATTGAGATATGTTTTTAGCTTTTACGGTGTAATTGATTTGATATCAACACTTCCTAAATACTTATCTTTATTTTTTGTTGGAACTCACAGTTTAGTTGCTTTAAAAGCACTCCGCCTGCTGCGTGTTTTTAGGATTTTGAAGCTAACTCCATATATTGGTGAATCAAATTTTTTATTACAGGCCTTAAAAGCCAGTAGGGCTAAAATTTCAGTATTTATTTTTGGAGTATTTATCTTATGTATTATTTTCGGAACACTAATGTATTTAATTGAAAATGAAGATAGTGGATTCACAAGTATACCAAGGAGTATTTATTGGTGTATAGTTACTTTAACTACAGTTGGGTATGGTGATATTGCTCCGCAAAGTCCAATAGGGCAATTTTTAGCTTCATTAATTATGATTTTAGGTTATGGTATAATTGCAGTTCCAACTGGAATAGTAACTGCTGAGATTTCAAGAAAAATTAAAATTGATACTAATTCTCAAGCTTGCCCATATTGTATGGAAAATGAACACAAGGAGCATGCAATTTATTGCCACCAATGTGGTAAATCTTTAAATGATGTCTAGTAAAACACTTTTGTATATATCGGGGCCAACCGGAATAGGGAAAACTAAGTTGAGTATAAGCTTGGCTAAAAGCTTTGATACTGAAATTATATCCTGTGATTCCAGACAATTTTATAAAGAAATGAAAATTGGCACTGCAGTTCCAAATCAAAATGAACTTCTAGAAGTGAAACATAATTTTATTCAACACAAATCAATTCATGATACATATACAGTTGGGGAATTCGAAAAAGATGTTTTAAGAAAATTAAAAGAACTTTATAAATCAAAAAATATAATAATTATGGTTGGTGGATCGGGCATGTACGCAGACGCTGTTATGTTTGGTCTCGATAAATTTCCCAAAGTTCCAAATAAAGTAAGGAGTCAAATTAATCTATTTTACCAAACCCACGGTTTATATTCTCTACAACAATTACTTTTAGAAAAAGATCCTAAATATTATAGTAGAGTAGACATTAACAATCCAATGCGTTTAATCAGAGCTCTAGAGGTCTGTATATCCTCTGAAAAGCCCTATTCTTCATTCTTAGGAAAGAAACTAATAAATCGAAGTTTTATTTCTAAAACAATTATTTTAAACTGCTCTCGTACTATGTTATATGACAGAATTAATAATCGTGTCGATTCCATGGTAGAATCTGGTTTAGAATTGGAAGCAAAAAAACTAATGAAACACAAAGACTTACCCTCATTAAAAACAGTCGGTTACAAAGAATTATTTCCTTATTTTGAGGGAAAGATTGGTTTAGAAAAAGCCATCTCTGAGATAAAAAAAAATACTAGGAGATATGCTAAGAGACAAATTACTTGGCTTAAAAGATATGATAAAGCAATTTCAGTAGAATCATCAACAAAATCTGAAGAAATAATCAGACTTTTAAAGTTAAACAGTCTTTAAAAAAGATGAAATATTATTTTGAATCCGATCTGATATTTTATTTATTGGTGCTTTTATAAATTTTTGTCCTGTAATTTTCTCATATATTTCTATGTAGCGTTCAGAAATTGATGTAACAATTTTGTCATCCATTACTGGAAGATCCTGACCGCTTAATCCTTGAAAACCCTCACTAATTAACCATTGTCTTACAAACTCTTTTGAAAGTTGCTTTTGAGCTTTCCCATGTTTTTGTCTTTCATCATAACCAGATTCATAAAAATAGCGAGAAGAATCAGGTGTATGAATTTCATCTATTAATACTATTTCACCTCTATTGGTTTTACCAAATTCATATTTAGTATCTACAAGAATTAAGCCTTGCTTTTTGGCTATTTTTGTACCACGTTCATAAAGCTGATAAGTATATTTTTCTAACAAGATATAATCCTTTTCACTCACTATTCCTTGATTAATAATTTCCTCTCTTGAAATATCTTCATCATGACCCTTTTCAGCTTTTGTAGCAGGTGTAATAATTGGAGTTGGAAGCTTGTCGTTCTCTTTTATTCCCTCTGGTAAAGATTCACCACAAAGCTCCCTTGAACCACTTTTATAAATTCGAGCTGCATGTCCTGCTAAATAACCACGAATTACCATTTCAATTTTAAAAGGTTCACATGATTTTCCAATTGACACATTAGGGTCTGGACTTGAAAGAAGCCAATTTGGAACAATATCCTCTGTTTCGCGAAGCATTTTAGTAGCTAATTGATTTAGGATTTGGCCTTTGTAGGGTATTCCTTTGGGTAGAACTACATCAAAAGCTGAAAGACGATCCGTAGCAACCATTATTAAAATGTCATCTTTAATATGATATATTTCACGAACCTTACCCACGTATTTAGACTGCATATTTGTCAGATGAAGATCTGTATCCATTAACGTTTTTATCATACTTAGTTATTATGTTCTATCTTTTTATAAGCGTCAATTATCTTTTTTACTAAATGATGTCGAATTACATCTTTATCATCTAAATATACTATTCCAATTCCATTTTTATTTTTTAAAATTAAAAGAGCTTCTTTTAGACCTGAAATCATTCTTCTAGGAAGATCTATCTGACCTGGATCTCCTGTGATCATAAATTTGGCATTTTTTCCCATACGAGTTAAAAACATCTTCATTTGAGAATGGGTAGAGTTTTGAGCTTCATCTAAAATCACAAAGGCATTATCTAGTGTTCTCCCTCGCATGAAAGCAAGTGGCGCAATTTGAATTGTTCCCTTTTCAATATAACTTTGTAAGGTCTCCTTAGGTATCATATCCCTCAACGCATCATAAAGAGGCTGCATGTATGGGTCGAGCTTCTCATTCAGATCCCCAGGAAGAAACCCCAAATTTTCACCTGCTTCAACTGCTGGACGAGTTAAAATAATTCTTCTAACTTGTTTTTCTTTTAGAGCCTTTACGGCTAAAGCAACACCAGTATAAGTTTTCCCAGTACCTGCAGGTCCAATTGCAAATACCATATCTTTTATATTCATAAACTCTACTAAGCGCTTTTGATTAAGTGTCTTTGCTTTAATTATTTTACCCCCTACTCCGTACAAAATAACAGCTTCAGTTCCACCTTTTAAAATCTCTTTATCATTATCACTTGCTAAAATAATTCGTTCAATTATTTCCTCATTAAGGATATTATATTTTCCAAAGTGAGCAATAAGCATATCTGTTCGTTTTGAAAATTCTTCAAGAATATTTTCTTCTCCATAAGCTTTTAAGGTACTTCCTCTAGCAATAATTTTTATTTTAGGAAAATACGTTCGAAGCTTTGTAATATTTGAGTTTTGATTTCCAAAAAATTCTTGAGAATTTACTTCATTTAAATCAATTTTTATTTCATTCAAAGGCTACAAGTTTAAAATGGTTTATTTTTGTACGACATCATTAATTAAGTTCATAAAAATAAAGAATTTAACTTAAAAAATTATTTTAAAAAAACTTTATGACCATTGTAACATTAACTACTGATTTTGGACATAAAGACTATTCTGTATCTGTCATAAAAGCTGCATTATTACAGCAAATCCCAAATCTTTCAGTTATTGACATTTCACATCAAATAAGTCCCTATAACCCTTCAGAGACTGCATATGTTTTAAAAAATGCTTTTCGTGCTTTCCCTGAAGGAACAATTCACATCATTGGAGTTGAATCCGAGTGGACTCCAGAAAACATTCATCTGGCTATTGAGTTTGAAGGACATTTTTTTATTGGTGCAGATAATGGAATTCTATCAATGATTATAGATGATTTAAAAACTACTAAAATTGTAGAAATTAATATTCATAAAACTATAGTTAGTTCTTTTCCTGTATTAGATGTTTTTATAAATGTAGCTGCACATATTGCTCGAAAAGGTAATCTTGAAATAATCGGTAAACCTATCAATCAAATTAAGGAACTTACTAATATTAATCCAGTAATAAACCTCGAAGGAAACCAAATTTTAGGAAGTGTTATTTATATTGACAATTATGGAAATTTGATAACTAATATTAAAAAAATATTTTTTAATGAGGTTGGAAAAACTAGAAATTTTACAATTTCTGCTCGCTCAATAAAATTTAAAAAAATTTATAATGGATACAGCGAAGCTATAGATTTTAGTTTGCCCAAAAATAAACGAAATGAGGATGGAAAAAAACTAGCATTATTTAACTCTGCCAATCACTTAGAATTAGCCGTATATAAGAGTAACCCAAAAACTGTTGGTGGCGCTAGTTCACTTTTTGGATTAGACTATCGTGATCCTGTAACTGTAAAATTTGAATAAAATGTGGAGCATTGCTAAAAGAGAATTGTTTTTTTATTTTAGTAATATTACGGGCTATTTAGTAATTGGAAGTTATCTGATCCTAAATACACTTCTGCTTTGGTTTTTTGACACGCCTTATCAATTACTCAACAGTGGTTTTGCAGATATAAGTCCATTTTTTGATATTAGCCCTTGGCTTTTTATTTTTCTAATCCCAGCTTTAAGTATGAGGAGTTTTTCTGAAGAATATGCAAGCGGTACCTTTGAGATTTTAATTACAAAACCTTTAAGACATTTGGATATTTTTGGAGGTAAGTTTTTAGCAATTGTATTAATTATATTTATTATTTTATTATCAACTTCAATTAATTTTATTGCTCTTCAGGCACTTATTGAGTCTCAATCAAAAATTGATTTAGGGAGATTGGTCTCTTGCTATTTTGGATTGATTCTTTTATGTTTTCTTTTTTTAAGTATTAGTTTATGTTGTTCAATCCTTTTTCGAAATCAAATATCATCTTTTTTAGTAGCGGTTTTAACTTGTTATACCCATTATTTTATTTGGGATTTTATAGCAGTTTCGTTTTCACTTCCTTGGTTGTATAAATTGATTTCTGATTTAGGAATTCAAACTCATTATCTCAACTTAAGCCGTGGAATCATTAGATTAGAAGACATGATTTATTTCTTTGGATTAATAATTGTCCTATTTACTTTAGGCATTGAACTTATAAAAAAGGAGCAATCTAAATGAGATATTTTAAAAAACCCTTTTTATTATTGCTAATTCTTATACTAATAGTAGGATTAAGCCGTAATTTTTTTTTACAAATAGACCTGACTTATGATAAACGAAATAGTTTGTCTAAAAGCACTCTAACACAAATAAAAGAACTTAAAGACCCATTACGTATCGATGTATTTCTCTCTGGTGATTTACCTAGTACTTATTTGCGCTTTAGAAATGAAATAGATGCTTTACTCTCTCATCTAAAATATCATAATAATAATATTTTAATAAATTATAATGATCCCTTTAAGCTAGAAGAACCTGTTGATGTTGTAAAAGAAATGCAAAAATATGGAATGCAGCCTGAAATTGTATTTGAAAATATAAATGGAAACCGTAAAGAATCTTTTATTTATCCTTGGTTAATGATAAATTATGGTAATCGATCAGAACTTGTTCAACTTTTGCAAAAACAATTAGGAGATACAGAAAATGAAAAGATAATCCGCTCAGTAAAACAATTAGAATATCAAATAATGGATGGCATTCATAAGGTTAGACTTAAAGAGAAAAAAAGTATTGCAGTATTAAGTTCGCACAAAACATCCGAAAATATTAAGATTACTGATTTACTCCAAAACTTAAAGCCTTATTATAATTTATCAGCATTTAACCTCAAGAATTCTGAATTAAGCTCAAAAGAAAGTTTAAAAAATTTAAATCGTTTTGATTTGTTGATAATATCCAACGCAAAAAAACCTTTTTCACAAAACGAAAAGTATATTTTAGATCAATATGGTCTTGGGGGGGGGAAACTTTTATGGATGCTAAATGGAATGGCAATTAATCGTGACAGTCTTTTTAATCAATCAGGAATGACATATGGGTTTCCCCAAGAGTTGAATTTAAATGACTATTTTTTTCATAAGGGAGTTAGGCTGCAAAAAACTCTAGTTCAAGATCTTTATTGTGCTCCTATTGTCCTAGCTAGTAATAATGAGAATCAAACTCAGTATCTTCCTTATCCATGGGTGTATTATCCGATTTCAGAGCCTGAATCAACAATTATTGGAAAAGACATTGGGCCTGTATTAAGTAAATTTACTAGCTCGATAGATACCATATCAAATAAACTATCTAAAACTTTATTGCTAAAAAGTTCTGACTTTACGAAAACCCCATTAGTCCCCACATTAATAAAATTAGAGCAAGCCACTGAAAAAATAAAACCCAATAATTTTAATGAAACATCAAAAGCTTTTGGATATCAAATTCAAGGGAAACAAAATTCACTTTTCTTTAATCGGATCAAGCCTTTTGAAATTGAAGAACATTTAGACGTTGGTGAAACAAATATTATTTTATTTTCAGATGGTAATTTAGCTGAAAATCAAATTGAAAAAGGAAATCCTTTAACCCTAGGATATGATAAATGGACAAATAATTTTTATTCCAATCGTCGATTCTTAATGAATAGCATTCACTTTCTAATAGGAAATGAAGAACGACTTACTTTAAGAGAAAAATTTTGGAAGTTTGCATTGTTGGATTCAGAGAAATTAGAAAAAAATGCCAAGTTTTTGAAATGGCTTATACTCCTTGTATCTATAGCTATTGGGGTAGGTTTAAGCTTGATTAATAGAGCTGTAAGAAGTAAACATTTGCTTAGTTAACTGTTGATAAGTTTCTTTTAAGTTTCAATACTTTTCAAATATATTTAATGTGTTTAAATTTTAGAAAAATATCTAAAGTTCATTACTAAACGATTTTTAAAAGATTACAGATGAAATTCATTGTTTCCAGTGCCTTACTCTTAAAAGAACTTCAAAAGTTAGGGGGTGTTATCAATAATGCAAATACTTTACCTATACTTGATAATTTCTTATTTGAGGTCAACGAAAATAATTTAACAATTACTTCCTCTGACTTAGAGACTACTTTTTCCTCACGAATTAAAGTAGAATCAGATAGCAATAGTTTGATAGCATTACCAGCACGATTACTTCTAGATACTTTGAAAACGTTTCCTGAACAACCACTGACATTTTTAAAAACTGAAAAAAACACTGTTGAAATTAGTGCCAATAATGGTAAGTATGCAGTTGCCTATGTTGATGGAAATGAATTTCCAAAAGCAGCTCAAGTTAGTGATGCTAAAAGAACAAAACTGAAGAGTAATATTCTCTACACAGCAATTACCAGCACACTTTTTGCTAGTGGTAATGACGACTTAAGACCTGTTATGAGTGGTGTATTTTTTCAATTTTCCTCTGATTCACTGACTTTTGTAGCTACAGATGCTCACAAATTAGTAAAATATACACGTACAGATATTAAAGCTTCAGAAACTGCTGAATTCATAATGCCAAAAAAACCTTTACAACTTTTAAAAAATATTTTACAGGCTTTAGAAGAAGAAATTACTATTGAATACAATGAAACTAATGCGCAATTTATATTTGGAGAATCTACACTAACATGTAGATTGATAGATGGTAAATATCCAAATTATGAAGCTGTCATTCCCAAAGAAAATCCAAATCAAATGCAAATAAATAGAGTAAATTTTTTAAATTCAGTTAAAAGAGTTAGTATTTTCTCTAATAAAACCACATATCAGATAAGATTAAATATAGCAGGAACTGCTCTCCAAATTTCAGCTGAAGATTTTGACTACAGTAACAGTGCAGAAGAGCGTATTGAATGTGATTATCAAGGAAAAGATATGAAAATTGGATTTAACTCACGTTTTTTGATTGAAATGCTCAATGGTTTGGAATGTGAAGAAGTTAAACTTTCAATGTCTTTACCAAATAGAGCTGGCCTTTTGACTCCTCTTGACAACAAAGAGGACGGGGAACATATAACAATGCTAGTTATGCCAGTGATGCTTAATACATAGTATGTATAAATTATTGAAAAAGTTTAACTTATTCCATTTATAATTTTTAGGAGGAGGCCATGACACCCAATGATAGTCTTTTATAGGTTCCGTTTTCAAGTTTTTCCCGAATTCCAGAAAAGGCTTTTAAAGTGATATCTACGTCCTCTAAAGTATGAGTTGCAGTAGGAATCAATCTCAATAATATCAATCCTTTAGGTATTACTGGATAAACGACTATAGAACAAAAAATCCCATAATTCTCTCTTAAATCTTGAACTAAAGCCATAGCTTCAGGGATGCTTCCTTTAAGATAAACTGGTGTTACGCAGCTTTGAGTATTGCCTATATCAAAACCACTTTTCTTTAAACCATTTTGAAGAGCATTGACATTTTCCCAAAGTTTTGATTTGAGTTTGGGGTTTGTTCTTAATAAGTCTAAACGCTTTAGAGCTCCTTTAACTAATTGCATTTGCAATGACTTAGCAAACATTTGGGAACGCATATTATATTTTAAATAATCAATAATTTCCTTATCAGCTGCGACAAACGCTCCGGTTGAAGCCATCGATTTAGCAAAGGTTGCAAAATAAACATCAATTTGATCTTGTACTCCTTGTTCATTACCAGCCCCTTTTCCATTTTCCCCTAGGGTTCCGAATCCATGAGCATCATCTACAAGAAAACGAAATTTATATTTTGATTTTAAAGCGGCTATTTCTTTTAATTTTCCTTGCTCACCTCTCATTCCAAAAACACCCTCAGAAATTACTAAAATACCTCCTCCAGTTTGCTTAGCAACTTTAGTCGCTCTTTGAAGATTTTTCTCTAAACTTTCCACATCATTATGTTTGTAGGTGAATCGCTTTCCAATATGTAAACGAACTCCATCAACAACACACGCATGCGCATCAACGTCATAAACAATAACATCGTCTTTAGCGACTAGTGTATCAACCGTAGATAAGATGCCTTGATAACCAAAATTAAGTAAATAGGTCGCTTCTTTATCAACAAATTCAGCTAATTCATTTTCGAGTTGCTCATGAAGTTCAGTATGACCAGACATCATACGAGCTCCCATTGGGTAAGCTGATCCAAATTCAGCTGCTGCTTCAGCATCTGCTTTTCGAATTTCAGGTAAATTTGCCAATCCTAAATAATCGTTAACACTCCAAGTAATGACTTCTTTTCCCTTAAATCTCATTCGATTTGAAATAGGACCTTCTAATTTAGGAAAAACAAAATATCCCTCAGCTTGTGAGGCCCATTTTCCTAATGGTCCTTTATTCTCATGAATTCTGTCAAATAAATCTCTCATTTCTTAGCCGTTTCGTTAATGTATTCAATATGTTGTTGTGATTCATGATTTGAATCAGAGAAACCTTGTTCTTCCATCCATTCTTCACTGTAAATTTTACTCATGTAACGTGACCCATGATCTGGAAACATTACAACAATTTTGCTCTTTTTATCAAAGTAATCCTCATCTACCAATTGGTTTATTGCCTGCATTGCAGCTCCAGAAGTATATCCTACGAACATACCTTCTGATCTAGTAATATTTCTGGCAGCATGAGCACTTTCCTCATCAGTAACTTTAACAAAACGATCAATCGAATCAAAATCTGTTGAAGCTGGTATTAAGTTTTTCCCTAAACCTTCTATTCGATAAGGATAAATTTCATTAATGTCTAGTTCCTGAGTCTCATGATATTTCTTTAAAACAGAACCATATGCATCAACGCCTATTATTTGAATATCAGGATTCTGCTCTTTTAAATACTTTGCAGAACCAGATATAGTTCCGCCAGTACCGCTACTTGCTATTAGGTGAGTAATTTGGCCATTGGTTTGTCTCCATATTTCAGGTCCAGTTGAACGATAATGTGCTTCAATATTTAATTCATTGAAATATTGATTTATATAAATTGACTCTTTTATTTCACTATGTATACGTTTAGCAACTTCGTAATATGAACGGGGATCATCTGTGGGAACATTTGCTGGGCAAACATGAACTTTTGCACCCATAGCACTTAACATATTAATTTTATCTTTTGAAGATTTTGAACTCACAGCAAGCACACATTCATAGCCTTTGATGATAGAAACCATCGCCAAACTAAAACCTGTATTACCTGATGTTGTTTCAATGATGGTGTCACCCGGTTTTAATAGTCCTTTACGTTCTGCTTCTTCGATAATATAATAAGCAATTCTATCTTTGTTTGAATGTCCAGGATTAAAAGCCTCAAATTTAGCATAATAATCACCTTTAAACCCTTCAACAATTTTATTGAGCTTAATTAAAGGGGTATCACCTATCAATCCTAAAATGTTTTGATAGGCATTCACTTTATCATTCATTTTTTTATATACATCAAAAGTTTAGCAAATTTAAGGAAAAAAAATTAGTCCGCCCTACCCTCTAATTGTAATATAAAAGCATATTCTTTAGATGTTTCAACCAGTGAATTATATCTTCCAGAAGCGCCGCTATGCCCTGAGTCCATATTAGTTATTAAAAATAAAACATTATTATCTTTTTTAAACCTCCGTAATTTTGCTACCCATTTAGCAGGTTCCCAATATTGAACTTGAGAGTCATGATATCCGGCTGTAACCAATATGTTTGGATATTTTTGATGTTTAACATTATCATATGGAGAATACGATAGCATATAATCATAATATTCTTTAACATTAGGGTTTCCCCACTCATCGTACTCTCCAGTTGTCAATGGAATATTATCGTCTAACATTGTAGTTACAACATCTACAAAGGGAACTGCAGAAATTACACTTCGATAAAGTTCTGGAGCTTGATTTAGTATGACACCCATCAATAATCCCCCAGCAGAACCTCCGAGAGCATGTAGATGTTTAGCACTAGTATAACCTTTATCAATTAAAAATTTAGAAACATCAATAAAGTCATTAAAAGTATTTTTTTTAGTTAGTAATTTACCTTTTTCATACCACTGACGACCTAAGTATTCTCCACCACGAACATGAGCAATTGCAAAAATAAATCCACGATCTAACAAACTCAGTCGACTACTTGAAAAACTTGGATCGGTAGTATAGCCATATGAGCCATATGCGTACAATAGTAATGGATTTTCATGATTCAGATCAATATCCTTTTTGTAAATCAAAGAAATTGGAATTCTGACACCATCACGACTTTCTGCAAAAACACGTTTTTCAATATAATTTTCTACATCAAAATTATCGTCGATTACATCTTTCTGCTTTAGTAATTTTTTATTTTTAGATAGCATATCAAACTCTAAAACACTACTTGGCGTTTTTAAAGAAGTAAAACCATATCTTAATTTAACTGTATTAAAACTTGGATTAAATCCAGTATAAGTATCGTAAGTTTCTCCTTCTACAGGTACAAAATAATTTTCAGAGCCATCCCAGCGTTGAACTCTAAGTTTAGTTAAGCCTTGTTTTCGCTCTGTAACTACCCAGTAATCCTTGAAAATATCTAGGTCTTCAATTAGCACAGATTCTCTATGTTCCATTAAATCAACCCAATTTTTAGATGATGGGTCAGTAATCGATACTTTAGAAATCTTATAATTATATGAATTATCTTTGTTATTAACAATATAAAAGTGATCTTCAAATTGATCCACAGAATATTCCAGCCCTGTTGTTCTTTTTTGAATCAATTGAAATTCAGATAAGGGTTTATCTGATTTAATAAATCTAACTTCAGAAGTTAAGGTGCTGTAAGAGTTAATAAAAATATATTCTAAAGATTTTGATTCACTTACGGAAATAGAAAAAGTTTCATCTTTTTCATGAAAAACCAAAGGATCTTCAGAGTAAGGGGAATCGATGTCATGGCGAAATATTTTTTCAGATCGAAGAGTGGTAGGGTTTTTATAAACATAAAAAAAGTTTTTACTATTTGTTGACCAAGCTGATCCACCGCTTGTGTTTTTGATCTTTGTATCAATTACTTCACCTGTAATTAAATCCTTAACATATAGAGTGTACTTTCTCCTAGATTCAGTATCTATTCCATAAATTACTTTACTATTGTCAGGACTAACATTCATACCAACCAAACGAAAATAATCGTATCCCTTGGACATTAGATTACAATCAAAGATAATTTCTTCCATAGCGTCTACAGAATCTTTTTTTCTTAGATATATTGGATATTGGTTTCCATCTTCAAATCGGGTAATATACCAATATCCGTTAAAAAAATAGGGTACTGATTCATCATTGTTTTTGATTCTACCTTTAAGTTCTTCAAAAAGATTTTCTTGAAAACTCTTTGAACTTTTAGTCATTTTATTATAGTAATCATTTTCACGCTCCAAATAATCAATGACTTCAGGATTTTCTCTTTCCTTCATCCAATAATAGTTATCTATTCGAATGTTGCCATGTTTTTTTAGTTGATAAGGGCTTCTGTCCGCAATGGGTGCAGTGATTGATGTATCAAAGTTCATTTCAATTTTCTTTTTACAAGCTGAAAAAACAAAAATCATAAATATGAATAAAATAACCTTATGCATAAGCTTTCATTTTTGTCAAAGTTGTTAACAGATATTCGTGTTGTTCTTGGGTATAATTTCTGTGAGTAACTATTCTGAGTTTTCCTTTACCAAGACCCATGATTAAAATTTTTTTATCTCCAAGGTCTTTTATGAATTTTTCTTCATTTAGATTTTTATTAAGTGAAAAAATAATAATGTTTGTTTCTACAGGTTGCACTTTTTTAATAAAATTAAGCCCATTTAAACACTCGGAAATTTCTTTTGCCCTACGATGATCGTTAATCAAATCTTTTCTTTGGTGCAAGAGCGCATAACTCCCTGCTGCAGCAAGATAGCCTGCTTGTCTCATGCCGCCTCCGAAAATTTTTCGAATTCTAACTGCTTCTTTAATTTTAGTACTAGATCCTACTAAGACTGATCCTACAGGGCATCCTAGTCCCTTGCTAAAACAAAGCGATATAGTATCAAATAAAGAACCATATACTTTTGGATTTTCTTGGGTTAATTCTAAAGCATTCCATAGTCTTGCCCCATCAAGATGAAGGGCAAGACCCTCATTTTTACATAATTCATTAATCTTTACAATTTCATTTATATTATACACAGCCCCCCCACCTTTATTTGTTGTATTCTCCAAACAAACTAAACTTGTTCTTGGACTGTGATAAAAATCTGACGAATTAATACAAGGCTTAATTTGTGATGCTGAAATTTTACCTCTGTCGCCTCGGATCATTTTGCAAGAAACTCCAGAATTAAAACTAACTCCACCACCTTCATAGTTATAAATATGAGCATAATGATCACAAATTAATTGATCTCCTGGTTGAGTATGAATTTTGATTGCTGTTTGGTTAGTCATTGTACCAGATGGAAAGAACAAAGCCGCCTCTTTTCCAAATAAAGCAGCAACTTGACTTTCAAAAGTATTTACAGAAGGATCTTCCTTAAAAACGTCATCACCAACAGGAGCGCTAAACATAGCTTCTAACATACCTTCTGAAGGTATTGTAATGGTATCGCTTATAAGATTAACTATCATACTTAAAAATCACATGAAAATGATCCTATGGGTGATCCATCAGGTAGACGACTAACTGAAGGAGGGATATAATCGTTTGGCCTATCAAAATAACGATTAATCTGCATACGGTATACATCAGAAAAATCTAATTCTTCTTGGCTAGACAACCAACGTTCCAGATTAATCAATTGTTTATAAACTACAGCTTTGACAATAGGATTTGTTTGCGGATACAGAGCTAAAAACATAATATGCTTTAAAATATTTGCCTTAACAATATCGTTAAGGTTTGAATAATGACGATCACGCGGCTTTTCCTTAAAATGATTATTTATTAACTTACTTAATGTCTCTTCTAAAGAAAGCTGACTGGGATCATGTCCATATTGAGTTACTAAACGATTTGCTCGCTCTGGGTGTAATAACATTCCGATTAATGCATCGCTTAAACTATTTGCAATTCCCAAATAATCAAAGGTAACTCCTGTTTGAGAAAGAAAATTCTCTCGAGTTCTAGAATTGGAAAAAGAACGTGGAGGTATAAGTTTTTTTAGCTCTTTAGGAACAACTAATGCCTCTGGAGATAATGTGCCTAAAAATTCCATCAAGGCATTACGTTGGATTGTGCCATCAACAGTTTTTACCTGATATTTCCGAGTTCCTTTGACTGCATAATCGTAATCTACTCCTCCTATTAATTTCACTGCAGCTTCGGCTTGATATCGGTGAAGTAAATACATTGGAACAAAACGATCTTCAAGTGCACTATAAGGTTCCCCTTCCCTCAAATGATTTAAAGATAAATGTTCTAAAACCTGCTTACGGATCTTCATTAGGTGATTCAATTCGTCTGTAGCTAATTTAGCATTGTCCCAAAGGTGTGCTTTAGGGTGTGCACCTCCAATTGGACGAGCATCTTGATCAGAAATAAATCGATGTCCTTCATCAGCGCTTTGATTTAAAATAGAATTTAGAGCTTTTTTCTCATTTATAACTTCTGGAAAATCACTATATGCATAAGCAACGGTCACTTTATCCCAATCTCCAATTCCTACTTCATAGGCATTAGCTATAGAAATTTTACCATCTTGAATTTCAATATTTGGATGGGGATAGTCCATCACAGAAGTTCTCAAATTGGCACTTGCAGCAAAATTATGAGCAAAGCCCAATGTATGACCTATTTCGTGGGCTGACAACTGTTTAATTCTAGATATTGCCATTTGAAGGGCTTCATTTTCTTTATTTGACCCCTCAGCAAAAGGAGCCTCTATGAGACCTAGTGCAATCATAAAATCTTGTCGGATTCTCAAACTACCCAAGCTTACATGGCCTTTAATAATTTCTCCTGTTCTCGGGTCTGCAACACTTGTGCCATAACTCCACCCTCTTGTAGAACGGTGAATCCATTGAATCACGTTATATCGAATATCCAAAGGATCTGCATCATTTGGTAATATTTTTACTTGAAAAGCATCTTTATATCCGATACTTTCAAAGGCTTGGTTCCACCAAAGTCCACCTTCTAAAAGTGCAGATCTTACTGGCTCTGGAGTTCCATTATCCAAATAATATACAATTGGTTTTATTGCCTCACTCATGGAGCTCATAGGATCTTTTTTCTCTAATCGGTGGCGATATATATATTGCTTTTTTGTAGGTTCATTTACAGGAGTTGTATAATCGTAAAAGGTTATCGCATTAGATCCTGAACGCGGATCAAATACTCTAGGATTATAATTCAAATCAGGAAGTGCCACAAATGAATGGTGTTGATGAACTGTAATCGCCTCTGGTGAAGGCGTTACAGAATGAACCAAATTTCCTGTTGGATCTCCAACAAATGTCAACATCATATCCAACTCTATGTTTTTAGGAAATGCTTTTGTTCTCTCTAAAGAAACTGCAGAACGGCTTTTATCAATTTCAAATGATCCTTCATTTAGATCTTCTAGACGTTTTGAAACTCCGTGTGCATCGCTCATTAGAAAGGGAGTTAAGTCTATCAAATATCCTTCTTTTGTTATCTCTATTATTGGAAAACCAAACAAAACAGATTTAGCAAATGCTTCTTTAACAGAACGCTGTTCTAGGGGGTTTTCAGAAGTGGATCGATAACGTAAGTTAGGCTGGATTAACATAAGTTTATTCCCTGACTTAGAAAAAAAGACAACACGCTCACTTCCGAGTTGACCCCGGTCCAAACTGATGTCATTGTTTCCCATACCTTGACTTAGACTATTCACATAAAGGAATTCATTATCCAATTCTTTTACGGTTAAATAAATTAAATCCTTTTTATGAGAATAAGTAAAATCGAAAAAACCATTAAAAGACTGGGTATGATCTAAAACTGAGGGAGATTTATTTTTGTTTTTATTTTGCGAATAATTTGGTGCTAGGAAAAACAAGAAAAAAATCAAAAAACACTGAATGGACTTCATTTTTTTTTAAACTATTATAAATCTACTAAAAACATATGAAATGATATATTTAAGAAAATGAAAAAAAATACACTGAAACTTTAAAGACTTACTTAATTATTTCAGATAAATCTATCCATTCTTCTGTTTTTGTTTCTAAAGTTTCTTCCAAATATTTTAAGCTTAAGGTAAGT
>Ga0233397_1000009_pt1 | contig 111301 bp, 98 predicted proteins | sample 35DmetaG_FD_189957 | JGI IMG/M metagenome (GOLD analysis project Ga0233397, IMG submission 189957) | Seawater microbial communities from Monterey Bay, California, United States - 35D | ecosystem: Environmental > Aquatic > Marine > Coastal | place: USA: California | collected 2016-10-20
TCACACAATTCTATGGCACCTGATTGAATATGAAGATAAGTGGCATCACCGTCCTGAGTGAATTTGGATTTATTGGCCTCGTCCAAGTTTATGTTCCCTTGAATTTTAACCCTGCCTTCGACTAAGGTGGAAACTATAGGAGCGTGATTATTTAGAATTTGAAAAGAACCTGAAGCTCCTGGTACAGTTAGACTGAGAACTTCACCGCTAAAAAGTTGAGCTTCGGGAGAAACGATTTCAAGTTGCATAATTTATACTTCAGCTAACATTTTTTCACCGGCTTCTATGGCCTCTTCGATGGTTCCTTTAAGGTTAAAGGCAGCTTCAGGAAGGTGATCTAGTTCACCGTCCATAATCATATTAAATCCTTTAATCGTTTCTTTAATATCGACTAAAACTCCAGGGATACCAGTAAACTGTTCTGCTACGTGGAAGGGTTGTGATAAGAAACGCTGAACACGTCTTGCTCTGGATACGGCAAGTTTGTCTTCTTCTGATAATTCGTCCATTCCCAAGATTGCGATTATATCTTGTAATTCTTTATATCGCTGTAAAAGTTCTTTTACACGCTGGGCGCAATTGTAATGCTCATCACCCAAAATTTCTGGTGTTAAAATTCGAGAAGTTGAGTCTAAAGGATCAACCGCTGGATAAATTCCGAGCTCAGCAATTTTACGAGATAGTACTGTGGTTGCATCTAAGTGGGCAAACGTTGTAGCAGGAGCAGGGTCCGTCAAGTCATCTGCAGGAACGTATACCGCTTGTACAGAAGTAATCGATCCTTTCTTAGTTGAAGTAATTCGTTCTTGCATGGCACCCATCTCAGTAGCAAGTGTGGGTTGGTAACCTACAGCAGACGGCATTCGTCCTAAAAGTGCCGATACCTCAGAACCTGCTTGAGTAAATCGGAAAATATTGTCTACAAAGAATAGTACATCTTTTCCTTGACCGTCACCAGCACCATCACGAAAATATTCCGCAATGGTTAGTCCAGACAGTGCAACACGAGCACGTGCTCCTGGAGGCTCATTCATTTGTCCAAATACGAATGTTGCTTTGGATTCTTTCATGGCTTTATTGTCCACTTTTTTTAGATCCCAACCACCTTCTTCCATAGAATGCATGAAATCATCTCCGTATTTGATGATTCCAGACTCAAGCATTTCACGAAGTAAGTCGTTTCCTTCACGTGTCCGCTCACCTACGCCGGCAAAAACTGAAAGACCACCGTGACCTTTGGCAATATTGTTAATTAACTCTTGAATCAAAACTGTTTTTCCTACTCCCGCACCACCGAATAGTCCAATTTTACCACCTTTAGCATAAGGCTCAATCAGATCAATTACTTTAATTCCTGTAAACAGCACTTCTGTTGAAGTGGAAAGCTCTTCAAATGCAGGAGCTTCTCTGTGGATTGGCAATCCGTTTTCATTATCTTTAGGTAAATTATCCATTCCGTCAATGGCGTCTCCTATAACGTTAAAAAGTCGCCCGTAGACGTTGTCGCCTATTGGCATTTGTATCGGACTCCCTATTGCTTTGGCAGCTGTTCCTCGGCTTAGACCATCTGTAGAATCCATCGAAACGGTTCTTACGGTTTCCTGACCAATATGAGACTGTACTTCTAGGATTAATTTTGTTCCATCAGAATTTTCAATTTCTAATGCATCGTAAATTCGAGGGAGTGGATTGTTTTCACCACTAAATTCAACATCTACAACGGGTCCAATAATTTGGGAAACTTTACCGATACTTTGAGCCATTTTATTCTACTTAAGGTTGGTTTTTACTTGACAAATTTCAAGTTGCAAATATATGGGGTTCATCTTAATAATCCGACACTTCAGCTCTTTTTTTATCGAATAGTAAAACCCCCTTTTAAAAAGATTTTTGCACCCTCCCATCACAAACACTAACTGCTCCATTGAAGAAAAATATTCTGACATCTAGGGTGCACTTCAAATACATAATGTACTAAAAGAAAAGGGCATGTGTTATTTCTAATCATTGCTTTTTGATTAGGTAAACTGCCCCATATCATCTATTTTTAGGGTCGTCATCAAGATCGAACTTTTGAAAACCGTTTTTTACTTTCTAATTAAAAACCTTCTTCGCTACTACAACTACGTTTATTTTAGGAATATTGAAGTTTACGGTTATGATAATATCCCGAAGGACGGAGGAATTTTATTTTCCCCAAATCACCAAGGTGCCTTTTTAGACCCCTTAATTATTGGATCCATGACTCCTAATAAAATTACTTCACTGACACGAAGTGATGTTTTTGGAGGTCCCTTTCAATGGTTTTTAGATGCTTTTCAAATGCTGCCCGTTTACCGTATTCGTAATGGATACAGCAATCTTAAAAAAAATGATCTCACTTTTGCCAAGTGTTACAAACTCCTCAGCGAAGGAAAATATATGTTGATGTTTTCAGAAGGAGGCCACCACGATGAATACTATCTACAGAATCTGTCCAAAGGAAGCAGTCGACTAATCTATCAGGCGCAACAACAATTTCCTGACAAAAAACTTTACCTGATGCCTGTAGGGATTAATTACGGACATCACAGACAACCGCGCTGTACTTTACATTTAGTTTTTGGAAAACCGATTGAAATTAATCAAACAGTTGATCCAGAATTAACAGAGGCTGAAAACATCAACAAGCTAAGAGCGAAACTTCAACAACAAATGAAAGAGTGTATTTGGATTGAAGATAAATCAGAAAACTATCCCGCTCAAAAACTAAAGATAAATAAACAAACTACACAGTTTGACTTTTACAAATTAAGAAGTGAACTGGAGACCAACCATTCGAGGCTTCCCAATAGGAGTTCGCTGAATAAAAGTTCCCTTTTTATTGTAGGGTTGTTAAGTGTCCCTAATATTATCCCTCTATGGATTACTCGCAAAGTCATTTCAAAATTCGATGATATTGTTTTTGTCAGCTCCATGAAGTACGCTATGGGTGTCTTTTTCTTTCCAATTTGGTGGTTTGTAAGTGGATTGGCTCTAGCGTATACCTTTGGAAATCCAGTAATGACCTGGTATCTCGTGATCTGCATCACCACTTTATTTATAAGGCAAAGAATTTTGTTATCATAAATTTATAATCAATAGATTTATATTATATTTTTTTTATTGTTTATCCATAAGCGCTTTTTTCTCTTTATAATAAGTTTTTACTATTATAAAATATTATTTAATTATACGGAGCTATAAGTTTTACTTTTCATTTAAGATTTGTAACTTCGCTACATGCTAGATGTAATTGTAATTGGTGCAGGACCAATAGGTATGGCTTGCGGTATAGAGGCAGAAAGAAAGGGGCTAAGTTATTTGATTATTGACAAAGGAACTTTAGTCAACTCTCTTTATCACTACCCCATGAATATGACTTTTTTTTCTACTTCAGATAAACTCGAAATCGGTGACATTCCTTTTATTTCTCACAATGCAAAACCCACCCGTTCAGAAGCCTTAGAATATTATCGAAGAGTTGCGTCCCATTGGAAATTAAACATCAAACTCTACGAAGAGGTTACCCGTATAAAAAACACGCAACAAGTGCTTGAACTTACTACTTCTAAAGGATCTTACACTGCCAAAAATCTTATCATAGCAACTGGGTTTTACGACCGTCCATTCTTACTTGGTGTGCCTGGAGAAGATTTACCTAAAGTAAAGCACTATTACAGCGAACCACACCCGTATTTTGGAATGGATTTAGTTGTTGTAGGTGCTGCAAACTCAGCAGTAGATGTAGCATTAGAAACCTATCGCAAGGGAGCGAAAAGCGTCACCATGATCATCAGGGAAAAACAAATTGGTGAAAATGTAAAATATTGGGCGCGTCCAGACATAGTTAACCGAATTGAGGAGGGAAGTATCAAAGCTCACTTTGAAGCAGAAATAGAATCCATAACGGAAGATAAAGTGGTATTTAAGGATGCTTTAGGCGTTCATCAAATTCAGAACGATTTTGTATTGGCCATGACGGGCTACGAGCCCAATTTTGAAATGCTCGAACAATTAGGTGTAGATTTCCATCAAGATGAATTTAGAACACCTGTCTACAATAATGAAAACATGGAGTCTAATACTAGTGGGGTTTATTTAGCTGGTGTGGTTTGCGGAGGCTATAAAACCAATAAATGGTTTATTGAAAACTCTAGGGTACATGCCGTTCAAATTATTGATGCGCTGTCAAAAAAATAGCCCGTGTTCTTCTGTGTTTTATTAAATTGAGGAAAATATAGAAGTGAAAATACTCATCATTCCAGATTCATTTAAGGGAAGTCTAAGCGCAAAGGAGGTTGCTCAACTTATGGAGCAATGCGTCAAAGCTGTTTTTCCTGAAAGTGAGTCCGTCTCGATGCCTTTTTCAGATGGTGGTGAAGGAGCCCTGACTGTTTTACAAACACATTCTACAGGTCAATTAATAAAGTGTTCAGCTTATGACGCAATACAGCAACCAATTGAAGCTTCTTATTTTTTTTTTCAGAATAAAAACGAGGTGTGGATTGAACTCTCTCAAACGGCGGGATTGACCTTACTCAACAAAACGGACTTAGACCCACTTAATGCCTCAACTTGGGGGACGGGTAAAATGATTGAACACGCCTTAGATAAAGGTAACAAGAAAATTTACTTGGGTATTGGAGGGAGTGCAACCCAAGATTTAGGCACTGGAATTATAACGGCACTCGGCGGACGTTTTCTAGATGAAAATGACAAAGAACTTCCTTTGGGCGGCGGTGCACTATACCGCCTAAAAAAAATTGACCTTAGCAATTTGAATGCCAGAGCGCTTAAGGCCCAATGGGTAATTGCCTGTGACGTGCAAAATCCTCTTTTGGGAAAAGAAGGTGCTGCGCATACTTATGCTAAACAAAAAGGAGCCAGTCCGTCGGATATTGACCGACTAGAACAAGGAAGTAATTGTTTTGCAGAAGTAGTTAAAAATCAATTTGGAATTGAAATTCGCAATCTTACAGGAGGTGGTGCAGCAGGTGGGGTAAGTGCTGGGCTGTTTGCCCTTTTAAATGCAAGCCTGACAAATGGGTTTGAACTGCTTGCCCAACAAACTGGTTTAAAAGATAAAATTTCAAAATTTGATTTCATACTCACCGGGGAAGGCTCTTTTGACGAACAAAGTCTTTATGGGAAATTACCCATTCAAGTTGCTCGCCTTGCAGAAAAATCAAATATTCCAACGCTAATTATAGCTGGTTTCAGTAAAATGAAAAGTCTGAAAAATCTACCTCATTGTACAATTATCAACACTACACCTCCGGGGGTTGCAGTAGAAAAAGCTATTGAAAATGCTGAAAAGAATTTACGCTCAGCCTTAACCAAAGAATTAGAATTTATCAAATCACACAACCTATGACTTTTGCACTACTTTGTATATTCATTACCATTCTATGGATTGTTCTTGGCACCTCACTAGCGAAGCTTCACCCTTTTTTAGTTCTCTTTAGTGCGGCACTTCTCCTTGCGAGATTACTCGGATTACCCCTTATAGAATCCCTGAATTTTATTCAAAGTGGCTTTGGTCAAATTGTTCAAAAAATAGGCTTATTGATACTTTTTGGAACTGTAATTGGAGTTGCTATGGAACAATCAGGCGCTACCCTTTCCATTGCTCAAGGAATCTTAAAAATCATGAATCGACTTCCCCTTCCCTATGCAATTAGTAGCATAGGTTACTTGGTTTCTATCCCTGTATTTTGTGATGCGGCATTTGTTATTTTATCCCACCTCAACAAAACCCTCTCTAGACAGACAAAAACACCGCTTGTGGGCTTAACAGTGGCCCTATCCACTGGACTTTTTGCACCTCATGTCTTGGTTCCTCCTACTCCTGGGCCACTGGCGGCGGCTGCCAATTTGGAATTAGACAATCTATTCTTGTTGATTTCAATGGGTGCTTTAGTTGCATTAATATTAATATTGGTTGGAGGAGCTTATGGTAACTACTTAACCAAAAAAAATAACTGGATAGAAGATCAAACAGAACACATTACTAATGAACTCAAGGAATCTCAACTCCCTTCGTTTACCAAATCAATACTTCCGATATTAATCCCAATACTGTTGATGTGTTTGGGAACTATATTAGAGTTTGTGATTGAAAGCATCCCTGGAAAAGAATTTATTTTATTTGTAACCAAACCTACCATGGCGCTGGGTATAGGAATGATGTTTGCCTTTGCCCTAGCAAAAGGTCCTAAAAAAACCTTTCTGAACACCTCAGTCAAAAAAGGAATAGAGCAAGCTGCTCCAATTTTAATTATTACGGGTATGGGAGGTTCTTTGGGCGCTATCATTCAAACCATTCCATTAAAAACATATGCTGAATCCATTGCTACTATCGAGGGTTTAGGAATACTAATCCCTTTTCTTATTGCTGCCCTTTTAAAATCCGCTCAAGGATCATCAACTGTTGCAATTATTACAACCTCCTCTTTAATTTTTCCACTACTCCCAATTTTAGGTATGGATACAGAAATGGGAAAAGTATGGGCCATAATGGCATTGGGAGTTGGCTCAATGACAGTTTCTCATGCCAATGACTCCTATTTTTGGATAGTAACTCAAATGAGCGGAATGGATGTGAAAACAGCCTACAAGACACATACACTGGGGACACTTATTCAGGGTTGTGTTGGATTGGTTGTGGTGTGGATAGGGTATTCCCTTTGGTTAATGACCTAGTAGGAAGAGTAGGTCAATTGTAATTGAACTTTTTTATCACTTAAATTTTCGTTCGGATGGGAGCCTACGAGCACACTTCCTAGAGGGCTAAGAGTGGCGCCCCTTGGATAATTTAATTTTACATTATCAGAGGAAAGTTTTATGGCATCAAGAATTGTATTATCATTTATATCCCCTGTTACTACAAGTCCTAAGTCAAAATTAATGCTATCATTTTTAATGATATTAGATATGTGATTCGTCACATCAAAAGTATACCGAAGTGGATTATTACTGCTGTCGTATTCCAATACTCCACCATAAGTAGTTTTACCACTGTTTGCTGAAGTTGACGTCACTGAATTGTCAGAAAAATAGTCCAATAAGGGTTGCCCAGAATCGTATCGATACAAATAAAGACGAGGAGATAATAATTCAGAGGAAAAATCAGGTTGCTCAGGATCCAAATAAAAGACTAGTTTGGCTTGATTAATCAACCAATTTTGACTTCTTAAGTTATTTAGTAAAGATTCGTCGACTTCATTACTGCTGGAAAATAAGCGAATTTTTCCATGATACTTTCCGCCTTGAACACAGAGTTTATCGGTAGGTTCTTCCAAACTCGTGTTAGCTATCAACTCCTTAATCAATGGATTTGAATTAAAGTTTTTAAGGGTATTCACCCTTATACCCGATAGATTTAAGGTAAAATCACTCGTTGCTTTAACTGTAGTATCGTCGATAAGTTCATCAGGAGTTCCGTTAGTGTCATATTTATCGTATTCGTATTCGATCTCAATTGTTGCTTCTTGTATATTTAGTAACATGTATAAATCTTCAGAAAAGTTATCTGTACGAATAATAATTCCTTTCAAAGCTTGCTGAAAAGCTGCATTCGATTCGAGTGAGGCCTTACCTTCCTTGTCAAGTAAATGCTCTTGAAAAAATGAAGTGTCAAGCGGAACACGAATCCTAGGGGAAAGCCTAGCCTCTACCCGGGTTGATTCATCCACTCCTTCAGTTGATGGATCGTCCTCTTTAAAGTTAAAACGTAACTCATCAAAATTTAAAGTAATTCTCTCATCGTGAAGGACCGAATTGTAAAATCCCTTCTCAAAATAATCATCATTTGAATAATAAATTTTGGTTGACTCAAAGTTTTTTGCAGGATCAAGCGTATTCAAGAAATACATAAGCTCATAGACTTTTAAATCAAAACTAGCGTTAGGATTGCCGTAAAGCGAATCAATTTCATATACTTTATTTTCAGACTCATAGGCGTCATTTTCGTCGTCATTATGATCTAGAATTCCATCGCCATCGCTGTCTGAACTGAGAGGGTTAAGACCCGACTGTAGTTCGATAATATCTGACAATTCGTCTCCATCTGAGTTGCTTTCAGGATCTTCAGGGTCTGCATCTAAGGAATCAATTACACCGTCATTATCCTTGTCGTTTTGATTTGTAAAAAATGGGATTTCTAAATAAACAGCGGTGACGGTCTCATTTTCTGGAATGATCGTATTTGAACTAGGATCCTCCTCGTCTTCTTGAGCCTGACTCAAATCACCAAAAACTGGATTTGAACCGAGTGAGAGTTGGGTTACAATACTTGCTTGAGACTTTCCGAAAACAGGATGTGTTATTGTTCCGAGTTGAATTAAAGGCTGAACATTCGACTGAACTTTATCTACCCCTTCTTGGTAGGTAAAAACTGGAAAAGTCTGTGAGTTTGTTGAAAGGGTTTGATCGGCCAACAACTCCTCACCCATTGGTGTAAAATCCTTATTACAAGAAAAAATAAAAGAAACTAGACTAAGACTTGCAAGAAGTTTAAATGAACTAAGCATGTGGAGCTAGGGGGTGATTAAAACTTTTTAGAGTAAAATTCAATAAATACATCCTCATCTTTTGATTCTGCATAATTTAAAACAAGCTTCTTACTTTCCTCTATTTGTTTAACTACTGCTTCTGGAAGATTTTCAGAAGCCATAATTAAACCGTCTGAATGAGTAATTGACAGTTTGGTTAACACTTCATAGCTAGCTTTTTGGAGCTCTGAAGTAAGATCAGAGTCAATTTTATCAAAAGAAACTTTTTCTTCAAAATTCTTAGAGAAAACTCCTTCAAAATCAGGTTCATAAATTGAACTTATAATTTTACTTCCTGCAAATAAGGGTTCATCTCCGTAATAAGATTTGAGATATAATGGAAACAGGGCTGTAAACCAACCGTGAAGATGAATGATATCTGGTGCCCAATTTAATTTTTTTACTGTCTCAACTACGCCTTTTGTGAAAAAAATCATTCTCTCATCATTATCTTTATGACAACTTCCTTTTTCGTCGTGAAGTAACGATCTTCTTTTAAAATACTCCTCGTTATCAATAAAGTAAACTTGCATTCGCTCTTTAGGAATGGATGCCACTTTAATGATCAAAGGCATGTCCATATCATTGATTACCAGATTCATACCTGATAAACGAATAACCTCGTGTAATTGATGCCTTCTTTCGTTAATTAAGCCATAACGAGGCATAAAGATTCTTGTCTGCCCACCGTGCTCATTTATCGCCTTGGGTATTTGAAACGAGTTTATTGCTTGTTCAGTCTGAGGAAGGTAGGGTACCACCTCTGAGGAAATAATCAATACTCTTTTATCCTTCATAAAAAATTTTTCCGTGAGAAAAGCTCCGCAAAAATACAAAATTAATGCTTACATACTCAAAAACTAACTACTTTAGCCGAGTTAATCAATTGCTAAATGTTAATTGTTCATAGTGCTGAGGAGCTTCAAAATAACTTAAAATTAAAAAATAAATCACTTGGTTTGGTCCCCACTATGGGTGCGCTTCACCAAGGACACCTTTCTTTAATCAAGCGTGCTGCTAATGAAAATAAAAAAGTTGTTGTCAGTATTTACGTCAACCCTACCCAATTTAACCGTAGTGATGATTTAGACAACTATCCCAAAAACATTGAAAACGATATCGCCTTACTCAAACCTTTTGAAAAACAGCTTATACTTTATGTGCCAAGTCACAACGATTTATATCCTGAGGGCATAAGAGTAAAAAATTTGATTTTGGGAGCCTTACAGCCCATATGGAAGGTGCTTCCAGGCCCGGGCATTTCAACGGTGTAGCAACTATAGTGGAAGCACTTTTAGTCAATATTCAACCAACTAAAGCGTATTTTGGCGAAAAAGACTTTCAACAGCTGCAAGTCATCAGAGCCCTCAATCAAAAACTTGATTTAAATATTGAAATTGTAAACTGCACACTTCAACGAGCAAATGATGGACTTGCTTTAAGTTCAAGAAACACAATGCTCACTAAAGCACAGAGAGCAGCAGCTGTGATAATTTACCAAACCTTAGAATACCTCAATAAATATGCAACCGATTGGAGTGTGAGAGAAATGGAACACTATTTTAAGTCAAAAGTTGAAGCCATAAAGGACTTTAAAGTAGACTATTTTAGTATTGCTGCACCTTCAGATTTAGTCCCAATTAGCCATTTCGATTCTCTTAAAAATTACCGGGTTTTTGTTGCTGTTTATGCAGGTGAAACAAGATTAATTGATACGATAGAATTAGTTAGAAAGTGATACCTTTGCACCATGCTAATTGAAGTATTAAAATCAAAAATTCATCGGGTCACAGTTACAGATGCGGACTTGAATTATATTGGTAGTATTACCCTTGACAGACAGCTAATTGAAGCTGCGAATTTGGTAATTGGGGAAAAAGTTCAAGTGGTCAATATAAATAATGGAGAACGCCTTGAAACCTACGTTATAGAGGGAATGTCAGGCTCTGGAGAAGTAACACTTAACGGTCCCGCAGCACGAAAAGTTCAAAAGGGTGATATAATCATCATAATCAGCTATGCTCAAATGGATGTCATAGAAGCGAGGTCCTTTAAACCCACCTTACTGTTTCCTAATGAAAAAAATAATTTACTACAATAGGGTTTGAAAAAAATAAAATCATCTCTTAAGGTTATTCTACCGCTTGCAGTTGGACTCTTTTTTGTTTACCTTAGCTACAATACTACCTCCAAAGAGGATCGAAATTTAATCTACTCCTTCATACAAAAAGCTGATCTCCGATTCGTAATCCTTTCCGTTTTTTTTGGCATCCTCAGTCACCTTTCACGAGCATACCGTTGGAAGTATTTACTCTCACCTCTTGGGTATCAACCGCGATTTATTAATTCTGCTTTAGCTGTTCTGATAGCTTATATTGCCAATTTAGGAATCCCTCGTTCAGGTGAGTTGCTGAGAGCTACTACGCTCAGTAGTTACGAAAAAATCCCATTTGAAAAGACCTTTGGGACTATAGTTGCTGAGCGACTTGTTGATCTCTTAATTCTAATCGGCTTTGTACTTACCTCCCTTCTTCTTCAATTCGATATCATCTGGTCTATTCTAAGTAAAAAAAAAATATCCCCCCTCCAAATTTTGATTGGACTTGCTTTTGTAATTATTGGATACATCGCACTGAAAAATCTTTTTGCTTTAAGTCAAAATCCCTTATTAATGAGGATTAAAAACTTTTTTTGGGGAGTGGCTGAAGGTGTGATGAGTTTAAAAAATATGCCTAACAAGGGATTATTTATTGGTCATACATTGTTCATATGGCTGATGTATTTAGCCATGTTTTATGTCATTAAATGGACAGTTCCTGAGACCGCATCCCTTGGCATGAATGCAATGCTTCCAGCCTTTGTTGTTGGAGGGCTTGCTATCTCAGCAACCAATGGTGGGATTGGTATTTATCCATTTTCAGTAGCCTTGGTATTGGCTGCATTTAATATTTCCAACGAGTCTGGACTCGCTTTTGGTTGGATTATGTGGACCTCCCAAACTCTGATGATCATCATTTTCGGAAGTCTTTCCTTTTTTGTGTTACCTTTAGTTAATCGCCAATAAAAGGACTAAATTCGTTTAATGGCCAAAATAAAAAAAGCTTATTTCTGTCAGAGTTGCGGGGCTCAACAAGCTCAATGGCAAGGGCAATGCAATGCATGTAAAGCATGGAACACCCTAGTTGAAGAGGTCATCGAAAAAGAAATAGCTATACCAAACTGGTCCAAAGAAACTAAGAACACGCTCGCTAGTCCAATTCCAATCAATGAAGTTGATGTCGCTAAAATTCCGAGAATTAAGACCAATGACCTTGAGCTAGACCGAGTTCTCGGTGGAGGATTAGTCCCAGGAGCAGTGGTTCTTTTAGGTGGTGAACCTGGGATTGGAAAGTCAACGCTATTGCTTCAGCTCTCTTTAAGCCTCAAAAAGAAAGTGTTATATGTCTCTGGTGAAGAAAGTCAACAACAAATCAAACTCCGCGCAGATCGAATGGGGCTAAGTTCAGAATCTTGCTTTTTACTGAGTCAGACTGAAACACACAAAATTTTTGATCAAATACCAAAACTAAACCCCCAACTATTAATTATTGATTCCATACAAACCCTACATACTCCAAATATTGAAAGTGGGGCTGGAAGTGTTTCGCAAATCAAAGCCAGTGCTGCAGAGTTGATCAAATACGCTAAAACTACCAATACTCCTGTAATTCTTGTAGGGCATATCACCAAGGATGGCGCGATTGCTGGACCTAAAATTCTAGAGCATATGGTAGACACTGTTCTCCAATTTGAGGGTGACAGAAATCACATTTATCGTATTTTAAGAGCACAAAAAAATCGTTTTGGAGCAACCTCTGAAATTGGTATTTATGAAATGCAAGCACAAGGGCTTAGGGAAGTAAAAAATCCGAGTGAGGTTCTAATATCTGCTAAAGATGAGGTTTTAAGTGGGCATGCAATTGCGGCAACTGTGGAAGGTATCCGACCTATGATGATAGAAGTTCAAGCCTTGGTAAGTTCCGCTGTATACGGAACTCCACAAAGGAGCTGTACAGGGTTTAATGCAAAGCGTTTAAATATGCTTTTAGCTGTACTGGAAAAACGAGCAGGCTTTGCTTTAGGAAGTAAAGATGTCTTTATCAATATTACTGGTGGAATAAATATTGAAGATCCTGCCCTCGATTTGGCAGTTGTAGCTGCTTTACTATCCAGCTTTCACGACCTTCCAATTTCCCAGCATATTTGCTTTGCTGCAGAAATAGGACTCTCCGGTGAAATAAGACCGGTTGCTAAAGCAGAACTACGCATTCAAGAAGCGGAAAAGTTGGGCTTTGAAAGTATTGCAATCTCAAAGTTCACCAAGCTAGGCGCCCCTTCTAATAAGATCAAAATAGTTTCATTTAACAAGGTCGAAGCCTTGGTTGATTTCTTATTTTAATACTTAAATCTTCAGAAAAAGAAGGTATCTTCGATAGAAGAAAAGATATATTTAATGGATAAGATTGTTTCAAATTTTTTGGATCAAGTAGGCACTCGAAACCAAAATGAACCCGAATTTATGCAAGCAGTCACTGAGGTGGCTGAAACTGTAATTCCTTATATCGTAAAACACGACATCTACTACGGTCAAAATATACTGCTTAGAATGGTAGAACCTGAGAGGGTAATTTCATTTAGAGTCGCATGGATTGACGATAATGAAGAGATACAAGTCAATAGAGGCTACCGTATTGAAATGAACTCAGCGATTGGTCCCTACAAAGGAGGACTTCGATTTCATCCGAGCGTAAACTTAAGTGTGTTAAAATTTCTAGCTTTTGAACAAATTTTTAAAAACAGTTTGACCACCCTCCCCATGGGCGGAGGTAAAGGTGGTTCCGACTTTAACCCTAAAGGAAGATCCGATACTGAAGTAATGCGCTTTTGCCAAAGTTTTATGACTGAACTTTTTAGACATATTGGTCCAAATAGAGATATCCCTGCAGGGGATATTGGTGTCGGAAGTAGAGAAATTGGCTATCTGTTTGGACAGTACAAAAGGTTAAAAAACGAGTTTACAGGTGTTCTAACAGGTAAAGGAGTTTCTTGGGGAGGTTCCTTAATCCGCCCAGAAGCGACTGGCTATGGAGTCGTTTATTTTACCCAGCAAATGCTTGAGCACCAAAACGAGGGAATCAAAGGGAAAAAAATTGTCATTTCTGGCTCTGGAAATGTAGCTCAATTTGCTGCAGAAAAATGCCTTCAATTGGGAGGGCAGGTAATAACCTTGTCTGACTCTTCTGGCTATATTGTGGATCCAGATGGAATCGATCAGGAAAAACTAGCGTTTATAATGGATTTGAAAAATGTCAAAAGAGGTCGGATCCACGAATATACTCAACACTATCCAAAAGCCTCTTTTCACAGTGGAAAAAAACCTTGGGAAGTTCCTTGTGATCTTGCCTTACCCTGTGCAACTCAAAATGAATTAGACGGCAAAGATGCCGAACTATTAGTCAAAAATGGTTGCCTCTGTGTGGGTGAAGGAGCAAACATGCCCAGCACTCCGGAAGCCATAGCACTATTTGCAAAAAACAAAGTGCTCTTCGCTCCCGGAAAAGCTTCAAATGCAGGGGGAGTGGCTGTTTCAGGGCTTGAAATGGCACAAAACTCGCTTCGATACAGCTGGTCTAGAGAAGAAGTAGACCAACGCTTGCAAACCATTATGAAAGACATTCACCAATCGTGCATAAAGTTTGGTAAAGAAAAAGACCATGTGAATTATGTAAAAGGAGCAAATATTGCTGGTTTTGTCAAAATTGCAGACGCCATGCTCGCACAGGGAGTAGTTTAAAAAGGTGATCTTAAATGAAAGATACAGTACAAGCCATAGCTTTAGGCTCAGTTCGTTACGGAGACACCAGTCTTATCGCAGCCTGCTATACCAGACAGTACGGTCTTCAATCTTATATGCTAAAAGGCATACTTAGTGCCAAAAGAAATAAAAAGCTGTCAAAATCTTTTTTTGAACCTTTATCTCTTTTAGAATTTGAAGCCAAAAGAAATCAAGATCATAAATTAGGCTACCTACAACAAGTCCACTTGTTGTATCCATACAGCACCATTCCCTTCGATTTAAGGAAGAAAGCTGTAGTCTTTTTTTTAGCCGAAATTATTCACCAAGTGTTAAAAGAAGAGCAACAAGAAGCCAATACTAGTCTGTTTGATTTTATTCAAAAACGCATGCTGTGGCTGGATGAAAATGATTCGATAGGACTGTTTCATCTGAAAACTATACTTGATTTAACTTTATTTATGGGTTTTGAGCCCAATATGTCAGACCGAGATGCCCCCTTTTTTGATCTTGAATCTGGCTGTATGTGTAGATATAAACCGAAAGCCAATTTTATAGAAGGTAGACTAAAAAATTTATGGGTTGGAATTTTAGGCATGAAATTTGACTTGATCTTAGAAATTAAAGTTTCAAAAGAAGAAAAGGCTGCGTTATTAGATTACGCAATAAAATATTTCAAACTACATTTACAACAATTCAAATCACCTAAATCCAAAGAGATATTGAATGAACTATTTAAAGTTTCATAGCATTATCATTTTACTGCTTGGTCCTGTCTGGCTTATGAGTCAGGAAGCTTTAGTCCTAGACGGCATCTCTGGATTTCCTCTTGAGGGTGTAGCCTTATTCAACATTGATAAAACTAAAGCCATCGTTACAAATCAAGAGGGTAAAGCCCCGCTTGAACTGTTTTCAGAAAAGGAGACCATAACAGTTCAATTCTACGGTTTTGAAACTATAGAAATTAATTTAAGTGCAGAGGAATTCAAAAATGGGGTAACCTTGATGCTGGAACCCAAAGACCAAGCGCTTGATGAAGTGATCCTCTCTGTTGCACGAAATGCGACTACCCGAAAGCAAATTGCAGAGAAAGTAACCGTAATTAATGCGAAAACAATTGAACTTCAACGCCCTGCTACAGGTGCAGAATTAGTCGGTCTAAGTCCAGGTGTACGAATTCAAAAGTCACAGGGTGGAGGAGGAAGCCCTGTCATTAGAGGATTTGAAGCCAATAGAATCTTGATGGTAGTAGACGGTGTTCGGATGAACAACGCTATCTACAGAAGTGGGCATTTACAAAACGCCATAACCATAAATCCCAATATCATCGAACGGGTAGAAGTCGTCTATGGATCATCCTCAATAGGATATGGTTCTGATGCTCTAGGTGGGGTCATTCATTACTATACCAAAAGCCCACTGATCAATAGTGAGCAGAAAACATCATCTTCCTCCTTCTCAAGCGACTTTTCATCAGCAAGCAATGCCACTGTCAATTCATTTTCTACAGAAATGAGTTTTAAAAAATGGGCGAGCTTAACCAGCGTAAGCTATTCTAATTTTGGAGACATTCGTATTGGGAAGAACAGAATACACGGCTATTCAATCTGGGGACTTACTCCATTTTACTCAGATAATTCAAGAACGAATTTCAACCCAAAGCAGTTAGAGAACGAAAACCCTTTAATTCAAAAAAATACGGGTTATAATCAACTAGATCTATTCCAAAAGTTTTTAATTCAGCTAAATAATGAAAACCAATTGGTGCTAAACTTTCAGTACTCTGGCTCTTCAGACATCTCGCGTTACGACAAGTTAGTTGAGGAGCGAAATGGGAGTCTCCGTTATGCTGAATGGTACTATGGTCCACAAAAAAGACTCTTAATAGCACCTCAGCTCAAACTCTTCCCACAAAAAAAGTTTTTAAACTCTGGTAAGATTACATTTGCTTATCAAGCCTTAGAAGAATCCCGAAACAGTAGGTCTTTTGGGAGTTTAACACGTAAAATACAAAAAGAAAGGGTAGCTGTTTGGAGTCTAAATGGAGATTTTGAATTCAGTCTTACCGATCAACATTCGTTTTCTTATGGTTTTGAGGGAACTTACAATAAAGTAAAGTCTTTCGCTTTTGGAAAAGATCTCATTGTCCAACAAAATAACATTACGGGGCTCTCTCCTTCGTCTCCTTTTCCTACACGTTACCCCAGTAAGGGGAGTTCTTACGACAGCTTTGCTGGTTTTATAAACTGGATTTGGGATTTCAACAAAAAATTAACACTGAATTTGGGACTGCGTTTTACCAACACAAATCTAGAGGCAATGTGGAAAGAATATTACAATATCAATGCACTGCTTGAAATTGTAAATTTAGATGCGACTGCAATTACCCAAACATTAGCATTGACATTTCGCCCCTCTGAAAAAATACAGTGGAATGCCATTATTTCAAATGGATTTCGAAATCCAAATATTGACGATGTAGGAAAAATAAGAGAAAGTAACGGCATATTAGTGGTGCCAAATCCCTATTTATTTCCAGAATACGCCTACAACTTTGAATTAGGGCTCAGCAAATATTTCAATCAATCCAAAAATTATATTTCAATCAGAGGATTCACCACTTTAATTTCAAGACATATTGGTCGGAGCAACTATATTATTTTTGCAGATACTTCCACTCCTGACAATAACACCATTTTATACAATGGAGAGGAAGTTCAAACCATTGCGAATAATAATTTGGGTAATCGATACCTATACGGTGCATCCATAGACGGTAATTTCTCTATCAGCAATCCACTTTCTCTTCGTGGGAGCTTAGATCTTATCAAAGCGGCCAAAAGTCAAAAATACGGTCCTTTACCCTCCATCTCCCCAACCTTTGGTCGTTTGTTTTTACAATACCAAAAAAAGGATTGGTTGAGTCATCTCAGTTATGAATTTAGTGGTAAAAAAGACCCTAATGATTACAGCTTAGGGGGAGAAGACGGTTTAGAAGAAACCCCATTAATTAGTGAAACTCCCGAAGTTTTTGCAGGTTCACCAGCTTGGAATGAACTTTCGTGGTTAGCTCAATACCAATGGAGGGAAAACACTGTTTTTAGAGTTGCTTTAGATAATATTTTTGATGTACACTACCGACCTTTTGCTTCTGGAATATCTGCACCTGGAAGAAATTTAAAATTAGGCGTAAATTACAGCTTTTGATAAGACCTAAAAAAGCACTTTCACATTCATTTTTCATTGCGCTATTTCCTTGAAATTAATTACTTTCGCACATTAAGTCTGCTAATAACAGCCCAAGGCTGAAGTTAAGTAATGCAAAAACTTTTAAAAAATCTGGAAAGGTGAAATTTAAAGAATATACACAGCTGAATTTACCCAAGGTTGCAGAAGAAATTCTAGAACAATGGAAAACAGACAAAACCTTTTCTAAAAGCATTACTAATAGAGATGGACAAACACCTTTTGTTTTTTACGAGGGGCCCCCATCAGCCAACGGTATGCCGGGTATTCATCATGTGATGGCGAGGGCTATCAAAGATATTTTTTGCCGCTATAAAACACAAAAAGGGTATAAAGTAGATCGAAAAGCAGGTTGGGATACTCATGGTCTTCCTGTAGAACTTGGTGTGGAAAAAGAATTGGGTATCACAAAGGACGATATTGGAAAAACCATCAGTATTGAAGACTATAACAATGCTTGTAAAAAAGCAGTAATGCGGTATACCAATGTATGGGATAACCTCACTGAACGCATCGGATATTGGGTTGATATGGACGATCCCTATGTCACCTATACCTCCAAATATATGGAAACGGTTTGGTGGCTCATTAAACAGATTTACGAAAAAAAGCTGCTTTACAAAGGCTATACTATTCAGCCTTACTCTCCCATGGCGGGAACTGGTTTAAGCTCACACGAGCTGAACCAACCTGGCACCTATCAGGATGTCACAGATACAACAGTTACTGCTCAATTCAAAGCTGTTGAATTAAGTCTTCCAAAGCAGTTAAAAAGCAATGTTCCTCTTTACTTTTTAGCTTGGACAACTACCCCTTGGACTTTGCCTTCAAATACTGCCTTAACTGTAGGAGAAAAAATTGACTATGTCGTAGTAACTACCTTCAATCAATATACGCACAAAGCGATTCGTATAATCCTAGCCAAAGAATTAATCCCTAAACAATTCGGGAAAAAATATATCCCTCAAAAAGATCTAAGCAACTATAAAGCAGGCGATAAGCACATTCCTTACCTCATCGAAAACAGTCTGAAAGGAAACGATTTAATCGGCATTCGCTACGAACAGCTTTGGTCCGAAGCACCACTGCCATTGACAAATCCTGAAAACGCATTTCGCGTGATTGCTGGTGATTTTGTAACTACAGAAGACGGAACAGGTATCGTTCACACTGCTCCTACTTTTGGTGCAGACGATGCTAAAGTTGCCAAAGAAGCATGCCCACAAGTTCCGCCTCTTTTAATTAGAGATGAAAATGGAAATTCAGTTCCACTAGTGGATTTACAAGGTCGTTTTAGAAAAGAAGTGGGCCGTTTAGGAGGTCAATTTGTAAAAAACGAATACTACCCAGAAGGAGAAGCGCCAGAACGCTCAACTGATGTGGATATCGCAATCCAACTCAAGGAAGAAAACAAGGCATTTAAAGTAGAAAAATACGTCCACTCTTATCCCAATTGTTGGAGAACAGATAAACCCATACTCTATTACCCATTGGATTCATGGTTTATCAAAGTGACGGAGGTCAGGGATCAAATGGCCTCACTCAACAATGAAATAAACTGGAAGCCTAAAGCTACTGGTGAAAAACGTTTTGGAAATTGGCTGGCAAATGCCAACGACTGGAACCTCTCACGGTCTCGCTTCTGGGGGATACCTTTACCCATTTGGAGAACAGAAGACGGAAAGGAAACTCGAGTAATCGGTTCAATAGAAGAACTGAAAGCAGCTGTGCAAGAGTCGGTTGCTATAGGTTTTATGAAAGTCAATCCTTTGGATGGCTTTGTGCCAAATGATTTTTCTGATCCCAATTACGATCAAATTGACTTACACAAACACAGTGTTGATGATATAATCCTTTGTAGTGAAAATGGTAAACCCATGAATAGAGAAGCTGATTTAATCGATGTTTGGTTTGACTCTGGATCCATGCCTTATGCCCAATGGCATTATCCTTTTGAAAATAATGACCTTATCGACCAGGCGAAGTGCTTCCCTGCAGACTATATTGCTGAAGGAGTGGATCAAACTCGTGGATGGTTTTACACCCTCCACGCTATAGCTACTTTGGTTTTTGGACAAAAAGCCTATAAAAATGTTGTTTCAAATGGTTTAGTCCTCGATAAAAAAGGGCAAAAAATGTCAAAAAGACTGGACAATGCCGTAGATCCTTTCGAAACGTTAGATCAGTATGGTCCTGATACTACGCGATGGTATATGATTTCTAACGCCAACCCTTGGGATAATTTGAAATTTGATTTAGAGCGAATCGCCGAAGTACAACGCAAATTTTTTGGAACCTTACACAATACCTATTCTTTCTTTAGCCTTTATGCGAATATTGACGGCTTTATTCCAGAAAGGGAAACTGCCATTGCTTTAAAAAAAAGAGCCGAATTAGATCAGTGGATACTTTCAGAATTACATTCACTCATACGAGAAGTAGATGCTGCTTATGAAGATTATGAACCCACTAAAGCTAGTCGAGCTATATCGGATTTTGTTCAGGAAAAACTGAGTAACTGGTATGTCCGACTTTGCAGAAGACGCTTTTGGAAAGGAGATTACGGTGAGGATAAAATTGCAGCTTATCAAACTTTACATGAATGTTTGGTAACTGTATGTCAACTTGCTGCTCCAGTAGCTCCCTTTTATATGGATCACCTTTATCAGGATTTGAAGTTAAATACTGTTTCGGTTCATCTGAGCGATTTTCCTCAGTTTAAAGAAGAGTTTGTTCAGTCTGAATTGGAAGAACAAATCAATACTGCGCGTTCACTCACCTCATTGGCCTTGTCATTGCGTAAAAAGGAACAAATCAAAGTAAGACAGCCTCTGCAAAAAATGATTGTGCCCGTAAAAAATTCGGCAGAACGCAAACGTATTAAAAATATCAGTCAGCAACTTAAAGGAGAGATCAACATTAAGGAAGTTGAATTGTTAGACGATGAAAACAGTTTACTTGTCAAAGAAATAAAGCCTAATTTTAAGACGCTAGGCCCTCGCTTTGGTAAAGACCTCAGGTCCATAACTCAAGCCATTCAAAATTTGAGTCCAAAACAAATCCAACAGTTGGAGGATGAAAAAAGTATTGTACTTCGAATCAACGGAAAATCAATCCAATTAGAATTTACTGATATTGAAGTCTATTTTAAAGACATCGAAGGTTGGCAAGTTGCCCAAAGCAATGGCCTTACTGTTGCCTTGGACATGAAATTGACTCCTGAGCTGGTCAAAGAAGGTCTTGCAAGGGAATTGGTCAATCGGATTCAAAACCACCGTAAAGACAGCGGTTTTGAGGTTACTGATAAAATTGAGATTTACTTAAAAGAAGAAGCCCAACTCCAAGCTGTGGTTGCAGAAAATAAAAGTTATATATTGTCTGAAACTTTAGCGACTGCTTTAACGTTTAAAGCGACTGTTGAGCAGGGGATTCCTCTCGAATTTGATACCATAAAAACAACCATTCAAATAAAAAAACTAAAGTCATGAGCAATAAAACAAGATACACCGATGCTGAATTGAAAGAGTTTAGAACTTTAATTGAAAAAAAAATTGAAAAAGCAAAAGCAGATCTTCAGCTTTTGAAAAGTGCTTACATGAACGACGGAAACAACGGTACTGAGGATACCGCTCCAACATTCAAGGCATTTGAAGAAGGTTCTGAAACCATGTCTAAAGAAGCAAATACACAGCTTGCTATTCGGCAGGAAAAATTCATTCGCGATTTAAAAAATGCCCTTATCCGAATTGAAAATAAAACTTATGGTGTTTGCCGTGTTACTGGCAAATTAATCAACAAAAAGCGCTTGTATTTAGTCCCTCATGCTACCTTGAGTATAGAGGCGAAAAACATGCAAAAATAGCAGTCCAACATTCTGAAAACAAAAAAAACATACTTTACTATTGCTTGGGCGATAGCTGTTGTAAGTCTGGTTTTAATATTGGATCAAACAAGTAAGTTTTATATTAAACTAAATTATCCGCTGTCTGGTTATGGTGTCCCAGCTATCTTAGATTGGGGAGTTTTTAAAATCCTTTTTGTTGAAAATAGTGGTATGGCGATGGGAACTAAACTCAACGATTTTATTCCATTCATCACTGAAAAAAAAGCAAAACTAGTTCTAACCTTATTAAGAATTATCGCCATTTTTGGGTTGGGGTATTGGTTGTGGGACTCCGTCAGAAAACGAGCACACATACTCCTAAAGTTGGCTTTAGCGCTCATATTTGCTGGAGCATTAGGTAATATCATTGATTCTGTTTTTTACGGACTTATTTTTTCAGACAGCCATAACAATGTCGCTTCTCTTCTCCCGGAGCAGGGTTATGCTCCGTTATTTTATGGACGGGTTGTAGATATGCTGCAGTTTCCCCTTGTCGAATGGGATTGGCCAGATTGGATGCCTTGGATCGGAGGTCAACACTTTTTGTTCTTTCAATACATCTTCAATATAGCCGACACTGCTATCAGCACAGGGGTGGGAATTTTAATTGTATTTAACAAAAGGATTTTCGCTAAAACGGAAAGCTAAAAGCTATAGATTTTATCTGGGCAAACACAGTAATTCAAAGCAATATCCCCCTTATAAATATCCGTAATGGCTTCAATCGGATCAAAAAAAGAGAGTCCTATTTTAACCACCTCTGGTTTACATTTACTTAGAAAACGGTCGTAATATCCCTGACCGTAACCTACCCTATGACCTTTGAGATCAAAAATCAATAATGGAATAAAAACAACCTCTAAAAGTTTGGGATCAAATACAATTCCATCAACTGGTTCGGGTATTTGCCATTTGTTACTGACAATACGAGTGCTGTCTTTGAGTAAGATGTGTTCCAATGCTGTTTTCCCTTTAAGCCTAGGCAAGACAACCTCTTTATCCCTACCCTGCAATAGGGTAAGCACTAGAGAAGTATCCACTTCTGCTTTTGATTCTATTGGTAAAAATAGATGAAAATATTGCTGTTCCCAGATGGGTAAACCCAAGCACCGATTGGCAATAGCAAAACTTTGTTTTTCATGAGTTTCCTCGAGAAGGTCCCTTCTTTTTTTCAGATAAAAGGCTCTAAGCGCTGACTTGGTTTGCCTCATTTTCATTAAATCCTTCAGACATTTATTCAATGCCAAAGAAAATCAATATTTTCGTTTTGTGAAATCAAAACAGCTTGAAATTCAATTAAAAAGTCTTCCCGAGGTGTCGGGTGTATATCAGTATTTCGATAAGCAGGATAAGATCATTTATATTGGAAAAGCTAAAAATCTCAAAAAAAGAGTCAATTCGTATTTTACAAAAAATCACGACAATCGTAAAACAGCACTCTTAGTTAAAAATATTGTTCGTTTAGAGCATATTGTTGTTTCCTCCGAGATGGATGCCCTGCTTTTAGAAAATAATCTGATAAAAAAATACAAACCCCGATACAATATCCTGCTAAAAGACGACAAAACCTATCCGTGGATCTGTATCAAAAAAGAGCCTTTTCCAAGGGTGTTTTTTACTCGAAGACTCGTTAAAGACGGATCGGAGTACTTTGGACCTTTTACTAGCGTAAAGACCATTCGTACGCTTTTGGATTTAATCCGAAGTTTATATCCATTACGAACTTGTAAATACGATTTGAGCAAAGAAAAAATCGAGGCTGAAAAATACAAAGTTTGCTTGGAATTTCACATTGGAAACTGCCTAGCTCCCTGCGTAGGCAGGGTAACTCTAGCAAAATACGGCTCAAATATTGATGCCATAAGAGAGATTATCAAAGGTAATTTTAAATCCGCTCTTAAAGATCTGCGTTTGGAAATGAACAGCTATGCAGAAGCGATGGAGTTTGAAAAAGCCCAATGGATTAAAGAAAAGATTGTAAATCTCGAAAACTATCAAGCCAAATCAACAGTTGTCAATCCGAAAATTAGCCATGTAGATGTATTTTCGGTAATCTCAGACGAGAGTTACGGGTATATCAATTACATACAAGTTTCCTTTGGAGCCATTGTACTTTCACATACTCTAGAAATCAAGAAAAAAATGGATGAATCAGACACCACGTTACTGCAGTTGGGCATCGTTGAGCTCAGACAGTTGTTTTCAAGCACCTCAAAAACAGTTTTTCTGTCAGAGAAAGTCTCTTTGGGCGAAACACTAAAGGTAGAAGTTCCCCAACAAGGAGATAAGCGGAAACTGGTAGAAATGTCGCTCCGCAATGCAAAATATTTTAGAATGGAACGCTTTAAACAAATCAAAATTGTAGATCCCGATAGACACGTAAAGCGTATCATGGAGCAAATGAAAAAAGACTTGAGGCTTCCAAAAGCTCCGTACCATATTGAATGCTTTGACAACTCTAACATTCAAGGCTCAAATCCAGTAGCTGCTTGTGTGGTCTTTAGAGACGGAAAGCCCTTTAAGAAGGATTACCGCCATTATAATATTAAAACGGTAAGTGGTCCGGACGACTTTGCCTCCATGGAAGAAGTGGTTTACAGACGGTATAAACGATTATTAGAAGAAGAGGCTTTTTTACCTCAACTTATAGTTATAGACGGGGGCAAGGGACAACTTTCATCTGCAGTAAAAAGTTTGGATTTACTTGATTTAAGGGGTAGAATCTCAATTTTAGGTATCGCCAAAAGACTGGAGGAAATCTATTTCCCAGGAGATTCAATACCCTTGTATTTGGATAAAAAATCAGAAACACTTAAAATCCTCCAACGCGCTCGAGATGAAGCCCACCGTTTTGGAATTACCTTTCATCGAAATAAGAGAAGTCGATCCAGTCTAGGCTCTGAATTAGATCAAATCCCAGGAGTAGGACCTGCTACACGTGAACAACTACTACGTCATTTTAAATCAGTCAAACGCATCAAAGATGGGACACAGAAAGAAATAATTGCTCTTCTTGGTCCTCAGAAAGGCAAGAAGATTTTTAAAGCTCTACACCCTTGATTTTTAACATTATTTAGAAGAGTTTCTTCAACATCATCTTTTCTGATTTCTTACCTTTGCCACATGGCAAAACGTATCTTATTTGTACTACTTTTTAGCTTGTACGCAGGAGTCTCTCAAAGCTTCCCTATAGCTTCTTTAGTCCATGTAGAATCATTTAAAGAAGGAGAATGGTTTCAACTCAGACTCCACTACGGCCCTTTTAATGCAAGTTATGCAAGCTTTACTCTGGAGCGCGATACTCTAGGAACAAAACCCGTCTTTCACGCTAAAGGATTTGGTGAAACTACTGGTCTTGCCCGGTGGTTTTTTAAAGTTGAAGATTATTACGAAAGCTATTTTGATGAAAAAACTGGTGCTCCCTATAAGTTTATTCGAAACATAAACGAAGGTGGCTATACAAAAAATATTGAAATTGATTTTGACCACAAACTCAATACCGCCAAAGTGCTCGATAAAAAAAAGCAAAAAACCAATGAGTATGAAATAGAACCAAATGTTCACGATCTAGTTTCTTGTTTTTATTATCTGAGGAATAATTACCCTGAAGAAGGGCTGCCGGTTAATGATACTTTTGATATTAACATGTTTTTTGATAATGAAAATTATGTTTTCAAATTGAAATATTTGGGGAAAGAAACTATAGAAAGTAAATTTGGTGATGTAAAATGCTTAAAATTTCGTCCAATGGTTCAATCGGGAAGAGTCTTTAAAGAACAAGAGAGTCTTACCCTTTGGGTTTCTGACGATAAAAACAGATTACCCATCCGGCTGCAGGCAGACATTTTAGTCGGTTCAATCAAGGCGGATATTGAAAACTTTAAAAATCTAAAACATCCATTTAAAATTATCGTAGACTAAATTTTTTTCTTTTAAAATTATCCATGAATTCATTCAATATCTTGTTGAAAACCCCGAGAGCCATCAATTGCTTATTGGTCTTGTTAACTTTCATTGCTTTGGGATGTAAAGAAGTTGAGAAGGATAAGGTTTTTGTCACTAAAGAAATTAAAAAGGAACCAGCACCGGATTTCTATTTTGGAATAGATCGAAACAATTACTCAGTAAAAGAATTTAAGATTAAAAGAGGGGATACCTTTGGGAAAATTTTAGAAAGCAACGGTATTGACTATCCTGAAGTCTATGCTGTACTTCAAGCCATAAAGGGTAAAGTAAATATTCGTAAACTTACACTTGGAAAGCCCTACACACTTTTTTTTAGTAAAGACTCTATTCCCTCTCCGGAGTATTTTGTCTACCACCCATATGTTTCAACCTACAAAAAAATCCACCTCAGAGACAGTCTATTTGGTGAGGAAGTGGTCAAACCCTTTCGAACTGTTGAGCTTGAAGCAGCTGGAATTATCGAAAGTTCACTTTATGAAACCATGCAAAACAGTGGAATAAATGAAGCACTGACCTACTACCTTTCCGATATTTACGCATGGACAATTGATTTTTTTAGATTACAAAAAGGAGATCGATTTAAAATTATTTACAATGAAAAATTTATCGATGACAGTATTTCTATCGGAATAGAAAGAATCAAAGCAGCCTATTTTGAACACAAAGGAAAACCGCTTTACGCTTTTGAATACATCAGTGATGAAGAAAAAGGGATAGTTGACTATTTTGACGATGAGGCGAAAAGCTTGAGACGAGCATTTTTACAGGGCCCTTTAAAGTTTAATAGAGTCTCTTCCCGTTATAATCTTAGAAGAAGAATTGCTTTTTACGGCAATCGTATCCGTCCCCATAAGGGAACTGATTTTGCGGCCTCCGTTGGAACACCCATACTTGCCACTGCAAATGGAACTGTAACCAAAGCAAGCTATGCCAGAGGGAACGGAAATTATGTGATGATCAAACACAACGGTACCTATTCTACCCAATACCTTCACATGAAAAAAAGAAATGTTAAGGTAGGGCAATTTGTCGAACAAGGAGATATAATTGGCTGGGTCGGTATGACAGGAAATACCTCAGGGCCTCATGTATGTTATCGGTTTTGGAAAAACGGACGTCAGGTAGACCCTTTTAAACAAAAACTTCCTGATGCTAAACCCATCGCTCCAGAACTAAAGTCCAAATTTGCCAGACACATCGTTCCCTATAAAACTAAATTAGATTGCATAGTTTTTGAAACTCAAGCAGATTCAGAAATCGCTGTAATCCATAATCAAAACCAAAATGCAAAAAAAGACCCTTCCTAATAGACCTTTAACTGAAAATTCTTCTTGGAATAGACTACTCGCACACCAGCAAAAAATTGCACAACGCTCAATCCTAGATCACTTTGATAATGAGTCCAATCGCCTGGACTATACCACATTGGAATGGGAAGATTTTTATGTAGATGTTTCAAAAAACAGAATTGACCAAAAGGGTTTTAACATATTGCTTGAATTGGCGAAAGAAAGTGGTCTTACAGAAGCAATAAAAGCTCAATTTTCAGGGGCAGCAATTAATAGTACAGAAAACAGAGCAGTACTTCATACCGCCTTGAGAACGCTCAAAAAAGAGCCTATTTTAGTTGAAGGGAAAAATATCTTGGCAGAAATAGAGGCTGCGCAAAACAAGATGTTTGCTTTTTGCGAAAAAGTCATCTCTGGCGATTGGAAAGGGTATACGGGTAAGCCTATAACTCATGTTGTCAACATCGGTATTGGTGGTTCTGACCTTGGCCCTGCCATGGTAGTAGAAGCCTTAGCCCATTATCAAAATCAATTAGAAGTTCGATTTGTTTCCAATGTAGATGGAGACCATCATGTTGAAGTTTTAAAAGGTTTAAATCCTGAAACTACCTTGTTTGTAGTAGTATCCAAAACATTTACCACTCAAGAAACTTTAAGCAATGCAAACAGTATCCGCCAATGGTTTTTGTCTCAAGCCCCTGAAAGCGGTATTGCACAACACTTTGTTGCCGTCTCTACCAATCTTGAAAAGATCAAAACTTTTGGTATCGATCCTGAGAATACCTTCCCCATGAACGACTGGGTTGGTGGTCGTTTTTCCCTTTGGAGTACTGTGGGTCTAAGTATCTGTTTGGCGGTTGGACCTGATCATTTTAAGGCGCTGCTTCACGGTGCAGGAAAAATGGATCTTCATTTTCAAGAAACTCCTTTTAAACAAAATATTCCTGTTGTTTTGGGACTCTTGAGTATTTGGTACAACAACCTTTGGGGAGCTGAAAGCGAAGCTATCATCCCTTATACAGAATATTTGAAAAACCTTCCCGCCTATCTCCAACAAGGGACTATGGAGAGTAACGGAAAATACGTGGGTCGTGACGGTACGCAATTAGATTATCAAACAGGAACCATCATTTGGGGTGCTTCAGGCACAAATGCACAACACGCTTTTTTTCAATTGATTCATCAGGGAACCAAACTCATCCCAGCCGACTTTATCGGATTTAAAAAATCTCTCAACGGAAATACCGATCATCAAAATAAATTACTCGCCAATTTTATTGCACAGACAGAGGCTTTAATGGCTGGGAAAACTAAAGATCAAGTCATGTCAGAACTCCAAAACTCTGATTTGTCTGAATCCCAACAAAGAGAATTGGCGCCTTTTAAAGTTTTTGAGGGCAACAAGCCCACCAATACCATTTTAATTGAACAATTGACTCCTGAAAATTTAGGTGCTTTAATTGCGCTCTACGAACACAAAATATTTGTCCAGGGGGTTCTCTGGAATATTTACAGCTACGACCAATGGGGCGTAGAGCTAGGAAAACAATTGGCAACTAAAGTCCTTGATGATATTCAAGGAAGAGCACAAAATAGTCACGATCCCTCTACACTAAAGTTGCTTTCTAAAATTTAATATCCTTGATCACCAGTTGTAAACTTACTCTACCGTTAAATTCATTTTCATCCAGAGTATATAAAATAGAAAAGGGATTTTTTTGCTTCACTTTACTGTGATGCTGTCCAAGGCCAAAGCCAATTCCTTGGATTACTATTCCGTTGGGATCGACCAATTCAAGTTTTAAATGGTCTTGATCTTTTCCTACCAAACGACTGCCTCCTTTATCTATACAATTGTGACTAACAAATACCGGTTTCATATTTTTAGGTCCAAAAGGAGCCATCTGAATTAGTATACGGTATAATTTGGAGGTAATGGCATCCAGGGTCAGTTCAGCGTCATATAGCATTACTGGAGCTTTTTGAGAGTCCAATATCCGCTCTTGAACAGCCTTTTCAAAGGCCGCTTTAAACTCTTCCAGTTGAGTTTCCTCTAACGTAAGTCCAGCTGCGTATTTGTGGCCTCCAAACTGAATCATATGGTCTTTACAAGCCTCCAACGCTTGATAAACATCAAAGCCTTTAACAGAACGAACAGAACCGGCTAAAACGTCTTCAGACCTAGTCAGCACTACCGTGGGTCTGTAGTAATTTTCAATCAGACGTGAAGCCACTATACCGATTACACCCTTATGCCAAGTGGGATGATACACCACAGTAGAGGCATTTTGCTTGGCCTCCTCAAGCTCAATTTGTTGAAGTGCTTCTTTAGTAATTCGCTCATCCGTAGAGCGACGTTCCGTATTAAAAAATTCAATGGATCGAGCCAGAGGCAAGGCTTCTTCTTGATTTTTTGCGAGTAGTAATTCTACGGCACTTATCCCTTGATTCATTCTACCCGCAGCGTTAATTCGAGGGGCAATAACAAAAACCAAGTCGCTTACCCGTACCGGTTTTTTTAAATTTGAAAAAAAAAACTGAAAGCCCGCTCGAGGGGCTTGACGTATACGTTCAATTCCCAGAGCACTCAGCAGTCTGTTTTCTCCAGTCATCTGGACTATGTCTGCTGCAATAGCCGTAGCAACCAAGTCCAAATAAACATTTAAATCGGCTACTTCTAGTCCAAAGTGTTGATGTAAGGCTTGAATCAATTTAAATCCAATCCCACAACCGCACAATTCTTTATAAGGATATTCACAATCGGCTCTTTTCGGGTCCAATACAGCTACTGCTTGGGGAAGTGTTGCGTCTGGAAGGTGGTGATCACAAATAATAAAATCTATTCCCAACTCGTTGGCGTAGGCAACTTGTTCATGGGCTTTAATCCCACAATCAAGCGCAATAATTAAATTGATTCCTTGAGCTTTGGCTTCATCAATACCCGCTTTTGAAATGCCGTATCCCTCTTTATAGCGGTCGGGAATATAGGGAACAACAACCTCTAAATGATTTTGTAAATAGGAAGTCACCAAAGCGACCGAAGTCGTCCCGTCCACATCGTAATCTCCAAAGACCATCACAGCTTCTGATCGATCTATAGCTTTGGCAATTCGTTCGACAGCTTGCTGCATATCCTGCATCAAAAAGGGGCTGTGCAGCTGGCTCCATTCAGGTCTAAAATACTCCTTTGCCTGATCAAAATCAGTAATCCCCCGTTGAGCTAATAAATACGCAAGCTCCCTTGGAACATTGAGCTGGTCAACCAAATCCTGCACTTTTGAATCTTCTGGAGGGCTTACCGCTTGCCACAACATACTATTTAGATTTAGTTCCTTCTACTATAATTACAAATTCCCCTTTTGGAGGATGTTCTTCAAAAAAGTGGAGTGCTTCTTCTACACTTCCTCTAAAGTTACTTTCAAATTTTTTACTCAATTCACGTACAACGGCTAGCTTACGTTCGGAGCCAAAATAAGGTAGCATCTGCCCAAGGGTCTTTATAATTTTATGAGGCGATTCATAAAAGACCGTCGTTCTGCTTTCTTCTGCCATTTGTTTTAAGCGACCTTGTTTTCCTTTTTTAGGTGGGAGAAAACCCTCAAAAACAAATCGGTCTGAAGGCAATCCACTTTGAACCAAGGCTGGGATAAGCGCGGTTGGTCCTGGTAAACATTCAACCTTCACCCCTTCCTTAAGTGCTTCGTGGACCAATAGATAACCTGGATCTGATATTCCCGGTGTGCCTGCATCGGAAATCAAAGCGATCGTTTTACCCCTGAGAACCTCTTGAATCACCTGAGCCACTTTTTTGTGTTCGTTATGCATATGAAAACTCTGCATACTCGTTTTAATCTTGTAGTGATTGAGAAGCTTCTGACTAGTTCTCGTATCTTCAGCTAAAATCAAATCTACCTCTTTCAACAATCGTATACCCCTTAGAGTCATATCTTCAAGGTTGCCTATAGGTGTTGGTATCAGATAGATCAAATTCTAAATTTGTTTTAGTTGCGCAGGTTGATTTAAGCGCTAAAATTATTTTGTAAAGTCGACATAAAACGGGCTTCTAAGGCTTCTTTATCTTTCCAATGGGGATATTCAACTTTGACTTTGGTTTGAATGAACTCATCAACCTCATCCCAAGTGCTGTACGTTACTATTTGAGAAATTACTGCTTCGTAAGCACTGACGTTTTCCTCAAATAAATGCTTGATAAACGCAAGGCGATCATTTAAATCGATGGAAAGGGACTGTGCAAACTGATCGTTGAGATTTTTACGCTCTTCAGTCTCAGTCAGTGTGTGAGCTAAGTCAGCTGGGGTGCTTTCAGACTCTTCGGTGTTTTTTGGCACGAAAACGGGAGGTTCTTTGACTGCCTCAAACAAGCGTTCGTAATTTTCAGGTTCGGGCATTTCAGTGACCATATTTTTGATTGTTTCCATCATCGGTGGTACTTCAAATTCTTCCTCCTTGTCCTCTTTCTTCGTCTTAGAGGTTCCTGTAAGGGCTTCTAAAACGGAAGAAAGTTCTGCCTGTTGACGTTTCCACAAATCGGTAGCTGGAGCAATGTCCTCCATTAAAATTTTTTGACAAACGGACAATTCGTACAACTTTTGAATTGCCTGGTGAACTTGGTCAGTGTCCCATTTAGCTTGGTCTTTTAATACCTTTTCAGCCCAAGCATTCAAAGCCATTTTTATTTTCTCTGTCATAAAATAATCTACTTCAACCCAACCGAATTTAATACCTTTGTGTGGATTGGGTTCGGTGACTCCCATTAATTTAGCTGAAAATTACAAAATGTTTTTAGAAAATACTGTTAACACAAACGAACAATTTGGATGGATCGAAGTGATTTGTGGTTCAATGTTTTCGGGTAAAACAGAGGAATTGATCCGCCGTTTAAAGAGGGCACAATTTGCACAGCAGAAAATCGAGATTTTTAAACCTGCAATCGACCTTCGCTATGACGATGAACTGGTCACCTCTCATGATCAAAATCAAATTCCCTCCACTCCTGTACCTGCTGCTGCCAACATCCCCATACTTGCAGACGGTTGCAATGTAGTAGGAATAGACGAAGCCCAATTCTTTGACGATGAAATTGTACAAGTATGTAACGACCTTGCCAATAGAGGAATAAGAGTGATTGTTGCCGGTTTGGATATGGATTATAAAGGAAATCCGTTCGGTCCTATGCCTGCATTGATGGCAACGGCAGAATACGTCACTAAAGTACACGCCATTTGTACCCGTACTGGGAATTTGGCAAACTACAGTTTTAGAACTTCAACTGAGGACGAACTGGTGCTTTTGGGGGAAAGGGAAAATTACGAGCCCCTCTCTAGGGCTGCATTTTTTAGTACAAATCAAAAAAAAGACCTCCCTAAGAAAATGAATAAAAAATCCTAGCACCAAAACCGTTGAACTCACTTCACCTCTACCTCACTCACCTCGATCATAATTTTGGTGTCATTCGCAATCAGCTCAAAACTACTACCCAAATTATTGGAGTAGTCAAAGCCAATGCTTACGGAAGTCTAGCAATCCCTTTTACGAAAAGATTGGTAAAGTTAGGTGTCGATAAGCTAGCAGTTGCCTACACTGAAGAAGGCGTTTTTTTAAGAGAAAATGGTATCAAAACACCCATCATGGTCTTTTACCCGCAACAACATACCATACCCGATTTGATTGCTGCGAATTTAGAACCTTGTATGTATTCTAAAGCACTGCTGGAAAATATTGAACTCCTTCTCAACAAAAAAGAAATTAAAAATTACCCGGTCCACATCAAATACAACACCGGTTTAAACCGTGTGGGCTTTCCTATTGACGAAGTAGATTTTGTCCTTCAAAAAACAAAACAATCCTGCTTTAGATTGGAAAGTGTGTACTCTCATCTCGCCGCTACTGAAGATGATCGCCCTTCCAAAAAATGCGATTTGCAAATTGAGCGTTTTAATCAAATCAAAGTGCAGCATATAGCAGCAAGTGAAAAACCACCCCAATTTCACTTACTCAACAGTTCGGGTGTTTTTAATTATCCCGAGTGCCAAATGGATGCCGTCCGCTGTGGAATCGCTTTTCATGGCTATGCAAACAACGTAGCATGGGATGCCCTTTTAAAGCCCGTGGCTGAACTGGAATCCATCATTAGCCAGATTCACCAAGTTGAAAAAGGGGAAACTGTGGGTTATGACAACGGCTGGATTGCCCCCCAAAAGATACAGATTGCAACCCTCCCCCTAGGTCATGCCGATGGGATTGGGCGTCACTTTGGCCACCACAAAGGTCAGGTCATCATTAACGGTCAACAAGCCCCCATCGTTGGAAACATATGTATGGATATGCTGATGGTAGATGTCAGTGGTATCCGCTGTCAGGCTGGCGATCGGGTATGCTTTTTTGACCAAACCCAAACAGCTGCAGCCTTTGCTGAAAAAGCCCATACCATAAGCTATGAATTGCTCACTGGTCTTGGACCCAGAATCAAACGCCAACTCCACGATTGAAACTTTGTTTTAAAACAAACACTTTGTTATTTTTTTGAAACAAAACAAGCTTCTATTTGCTTGGCTTTGAATTAGTAGTATTTTTGCTCCGAATTTAAATCAAACTAATGAAAATTGCGGTAGTAGGTGCCACAGGTATGGTTGGCGAGATCATGTTAAAAGTTTTGGAAGAGCGAAACTTTCCAATTAGTGAGTTACTCTTGGTTGCTTCTGAACGCTCAGTAGGCAAAACCCTTAAATATAAAAATATCGCTTACACCGTTATCGGATTGGAAACAGCTGTCGCTGCGCAACCGGATATAGCACTCTTTTCAGCTGGTGGTTCAACTTCTTTAGCATGGGCTCCAAAGTTTGCAGAAGCAGGTACCACCGTTATTGACAATTCTTCCGCCTGGCGAATGGACAGCAGTAAAAAATTAATCGTTCCTGAAATCAACGGACAGGAATTGACCAAGGAGGATAGGATCATCGCCAATCCCAACTGCTCGACCATCCAAATGGTCATGGCACTAGCGCCCCTACATCGAGAGTTTCAAATCAAGCGGTTGATCATTTCAACCTATCAGTCCATAACTGGAACCGGAGTAAAAGCGGTTCAACAATTAGAACAGGAGTCTCAGGGACTAGAAACAGATGCTGCTTATCCACATCAAATTCATAAAAATGCCCTTCCGCATTGTGATGTCTTTTTGGAAAACGACTATACCAAAGAGGAGATGAAATTGGTCAACGAGACTCATAAAATATTAAATGATGACCGTATGGGAATTACGGCTACTGCAGTTCGTATTCCCGTAATAGGTGGACATAGCGAAGCCGTCAATATAGAATTCGAAAAGGATTTTAGTGTAGCTCGTATTCGAGAATTGCTTGAAAATACTTCAGGAGTAGAAGTCCAAGACGACCCTGTAAACAATCATTATCCCATGCCCATAACAGCGGAAGGTAAAGACGCTGTTTTTGTCGGTCGTATCCGCCGAGATACTTCTCACCCCAATGCATTCAATATGTGGATAGTAGCGGATAACCTTAGAAAAGGAGCAGCTACCAATACTATTCAAATCGCGGAATATTTAATCGCTCAAGGGCTGGTTTAAGTCTAGTAGCCCCTCTTCTTTGGCCTTTTTAAAACCCTTTTTTTATCTTGTTGCTAGCGAACAAATATGGAAATAAGCTTGTTAAAAAATGAATAACTACTTATGTTAAATGCCTATGATAGTTTTACAGCCCGCAATCCCTTACGTTACTATACACTTAGCGTTGTCATCAATTTTAGCAAAGCTAAGTCCAAGTGACTACATGTTATCTTGCAAAGCCAGGTCTCTTGGAGAATTAATTACAACATCTTTAAAAAAGAAATAAAAACAAGCCCACAAAACACAATCCTATGTTTAAAGCCTTTTATTGTTGCCTAACTGTTTAGACCAGAATACTGTATAAATTAGGCGGTTACTTTAGTTTTTTTTATAAATTTGCGCCTTAATTGTGGATGAATGGAAGCGATGAAAGAATTTACAATCCCTTTTGTGGGGCTGAAAGAAGGAAAGCATCAATTCGAGTTTACAATCGACAGGACGTTCTTTGCGCATTTTGAGTACGATGATTTTAGTCAGGCAAGCCTTCAGGGGCTGCTGACTTTAGATAAAAAGTCAACTTTTTTGGAGTTGCATTTTAAGGTAAGCGGACCGGTGGTTCTCCCTTGCGATGTTTCCATGGAGTTGTTTGATTATCCGATAGAGGCAGCCTTCGATCTAATCGTCAAATTTGGTATCCCACCCGACAAGCCTTCAGACGAAATTCTGGTCTTGCCCGAAGGAAGCTATCAAATTGATGTGGGGCAGTACTTTTATGAAATGGTAGTATTATCGCTTCCGCAGAAGCGTGTACATCCTGGAATAGAGGACGGCACCTTAAAAAGTGAAATCGTAGAAAAACTCAAAGCATTGGAACCTAAAGAGAAGCATTTAAAAGGGTCCGAAGACCCACGTTGGAATAAATTAAAAGATCTTTTGTAAAAGGGTTAAAAAAGAAACATTATGGCACATCCAAAAAGAAAAATTTCTAAAACAAGAAGAGATAAAAGGCGGACGCACTACAAAGCTGCGGATCAGCAAATTGCGACCTGCTCTTCAACTGGAGAAGCACATTTATACCACAGAGCACACTGGCACGAGGGAAAACTTTACTACAGAGGTAAGGTACTAGTAGATGCAGCGGCAACTGCTGAAGCATAAAAACTCGGCTTGAAAACCATGCCAATCTCACTAGGGCTTTTTTATGGCAATTGTTTTGATTGCATAAAAAAACAACTATATTCACTTATCAATAGATTAGTTTACTGCTACGCATTAGCATGAATCTAGAAAGAACGAATCAAACAAAAGCAGCCATCACAGCTGTTGGGGGTTATGTGCCTGATGCGATTTTATCTAATAAAGATTTAGAAAAAATGGTTGATACAAATGACGCATGGATCACTTCTCGGACGGGCATAAAAGAACGTCGGATTTTAAAAGATCCAAACAAAGCCACCTCCTATTTGGCTATTGAAGCCGCCCAAGACTTAATTTCTAACCACCAGATTGATCCTTCAACGATAGATATGGTCTTGGTTGCTACGATAACACCGGACCTGCCTGTGGCTGCAACCGCAGCCTATGTTGCTTCTTCTATAGGGGCAAACAATGCCTTTGCTTATGACCTAAGTGCTGCCTGTTCAGGCTTTTTATACGGCATGAGTACCAGTGCAGCCTACATCAACTCCGGGCGCTATAATAAAGTTTTACTCATCGGAGCCGATAAAATGTCCTCTATAGTCGATTATTCAGACAGAACCACTTGTGTCATATTCGGTGACGGTGCAGGAGCTGTGCTCTTTGAACCTAGCAGTAACGAATTTGGCTGGGAAGACGAATATTTGAGAAGCGACGGGACTGAAAGAATGTCTCTGCGGATCAAAGCTGGAGGCTCCCTTTATCCTACTTCTCAAGAAACTTTAGATAAAGATTGGCACAATCTGTTTCAAGAAGGAAAAACTGTATTCAAACACGCCGTATCTGAGATGGCCAATGCAGCAGAAGAGGTGTTTAAACGCAACGATTTAAAAGGGGAAGAAATCAGTTATCTCATTTCCCATCAAGCAAATAAGAGAATTGTAGATGCTACGGCAAATCGGATAGGGCTTAAAGGAGATCAAGTACTGATGAATATTGCCTATTACGGTAATACAACGGCAGCAACAATACCGCTGCTCTTAAATGACAATAAATCAAAATTTAAAAAAGGAGACAAGTTGATCTTCACTGCATTTGGCGGAGGTTTTACTTGGGGTGCAGCCTACCTTAGTTGGGCGTATTAAAAATAAAACAATCACTTATGAATATTAAAGACATTCAAAACCTAATCAAATTTGTGGCCAAGTCAGGAGCCCAAGAGGTCAAACTCGAAATGGAAGATATAAAAATCACAATCAAAACGGGGCCTGATTCTCAACAGATTGAAACGACAGGGTTTGTTCAGCAACTCGCTCCCGTTCAAGTTTCTGAACCAGCTCCAGTTGCCCCAGCGACTTCTGTTCCAGCTGCTCAGGCTGAGACTCAGGAAACAGCCGAAGCTGATGATAATCTCATCACCATCAAGTCTCCTATCATTGGAACTTTCTATCGCAAGTCTGCACCTGAAAAACCTCCCTTTGTTGAAGTCGGTGATACAGTTAAAGAGGGTGATGTTTTGTGTGTTATCGAAGCGATGAAACTTTTCAATGAAATTGAATCTGAAGTAAGCGGTACTATCGTCAAAATCTTAATTGATGATGCTTCGCCCGTTGAATTTGACCAACCTTTATTTGTCATCAATCCTTCATAAAACGATCTCATGTTCAATAAAATTCTGATTGCCAATCGCGGGGAGATTGCCATGCGTATTATTCGTACCTGTAAAGAAATGGGAATAAAAACCGTTGCCGTTTATTCAAAAGCAGATGCAGACAGTTTACACGTTCGTTTTGCTGACGAGGCGGTTTGTATTGGTCCTGCGCCCAGTAGTGAATCTTATTTAAAGATGTCAAATATCATCGCTGCGGCAGAAATAACCAACGCCGATGCCATCCATCCCGGCTACGGCTTTTTATCTGAGAATGCCAAATTCTCTAAAATCTGTCAAGAGCACGATATCAAGTTTATCGGAGCCTCCGCAAGTATGATCGATCAAATGGGAGATAAAGCCTCTGCAAAAGCAACCATGAAGGCTGCGGGTGTCCCAACCATCCCCGGTTCTGAAGGGCTATTAGACTCTCTAGAAGAAGCCGCAAATTTGACCAAAAAAATCGGATACCCTGTTATGCTTAAAGCAACTGCTGGTGGAGGCGGTAAGGGAATGCGTGCGGTTTGGAAAGCTGATGAGCTCGAAAAAGCGTGGGAAAGTGCCCGACAAGAATCAAAAGCAGCTTTTGGAAACGACGGTATGTATATGGAAAAGCTCATCGAAGAACCTCGACATATCGAAATTCAAATTGTAGGAGACTCCAACGGTAAGGCCTGCCATTTGTCTGAACGTGATTGTTCCGTTCAAAGAAGACATCAAAAATTGACCGAGGAAACTCCTTCTCCTTTTATGACTGCTGCTTTGCGTAAAAAAATGGGTGAAGCTGCCGTAAAAGCTGCTGAATATATCAAATATGAAGGAGCAGGTACCATTGAGTTTCTAGTCGACAAACACCGGAACTTCTACTTTATGGAAATGAATACTCGTATACAAGTAGAACATCCCATTACCGAGCAGGTTATCGATTACGATTTAATTGAAGAACAAATAAAAGTAGCTTCAGGTGAAAAAATCTCTGGAAAAAATTACTTCCCTAAACTTCATTCTATCGAATGTCGAATCAATGCAGAAGACCCTCATAATGATTTTAGACCCAGTCCTGGTGTAATCTCAACCTTGCATTTTCCCGGTGGACACGGTATCCGTTTAGACACTCATGTTTACAGTGGATATGTCATTCCTCCTCATTACGATTCTATGATCGCCAAGCTAATTACTACAGCTCAAACTCGTGAGGGAGCCATCAGTAAAATGAAAAGAGCTTTAGAAGAATTTGTCATTGAAGGGGTAAAAACCACCATTCCATTCCATCTAAAACTGATGAGTAATCCCGCTTATGTCAAAGGGGATTACACCACTAAGTTTATGGAAGATTTTTCTATGGAAGATTGATTTAGAGGTTCAGCTCCCAATAACCAACATCGATCCACTTTTTGAATTTAAATCAGACTCTTTCTAGTTGGCCCACCATTCTAAAACCTAGGTTTTCGTGAAAAAGGACACTCCCCCTATTCGGGAGAGAAATTCCTGCCAGTAGTGTTTTAAAACCAAGTGTTTTTAATTCCTCTACAAGAATACTGTAGATCTTTTTCCCAATTCCCTTCTTCTGATGATCTGAAGCGATATAAACACTGGTTTCCAAAGTATATCGGTAGGCAGATCTCGACTTCCAATAAGCAGCATAAGCATAGCCTACTATTTCATTTTCACAAACCCACCATTTAAGCTGCTTATTTGCATTCATTCGCTTTAAGATCATTTGACTGTCAACGGCCTCTTCCTCAAATGTAACTGTCGAATTTGCTATATAGTTATTGTAAATGATGGCAATTAAAGCTGCGTCTTTAGCCTCTGCTATTCTAATCATATAAAAAGCTAGCCTTTAATCTTGGTTGTAGTATTTTCAGGTAATACTCTAAAACCCATATTGTAAAGTGTAAAACCAAAAATATCGGAATACTGTTCTATCCGTTTTGAAACAGGAGTTCCTGCTCCATGTCCTGCCTTGGTCTCTATTCGGATAAGTGCTGGATTGGTGCCTTGCTGTTTATCTTGTAACTCAGAGGCAAATTTAAAGGAATGTGAAGGCACTACGCGGTCGTCGTGATCGCCTGTAGTAACCAATGTGGCCGGGTATCGCGTTCCTTGAATTACGTTATGCACTGGCGAATAGCCTTTAAGATATTCAAACATTTCTTTGGAATCCTCTGATGTACCATAATCGTAAGACCAACCAGCACCCGCTGTAAATTGATGATACCTCAACATATCGAGTACCCCTACCGCAGGTAACGCAACCTTCATTAAGTCCGGGCGCTGTGTCATAGTAGCACCAACTAGAAGTCCTCCATTAGAACCTCCTCTAATCGCCAAATATTCGGGGCTGCAAATTCCCTCTTGGATAAGGTATTCTCCAGCAGCAATAAAATCGTCAAAAACGTTTTGCTTTTTCTGCTGTATACCTGCTTTGTGCCATTCCTTTCCATATTCTCCTCCCCCTCTTAAATTAGGAACGGCATAAACTCCTCCTTGCTCCATCCAAATGGCATTGGCTATACTGAAAGAAGGTTGAATACTGATATTAAATCCGCCATAACCGTAGAGTATGGTTGGGTTTTTCCCATCGTACTTTATTCCTTTTTTATGGGTGATGATCATGGGAACTTTAGTTCCGTCTGCTGAAGTATAAAAAATTTGGGATGAAATATAATCGTCTGGATTAAAATCAATATCGGGTGACCAATACTGTTCCGACTTTCCTGAATCAGTATCGAAAGCATAAATCACTCCCGGCGAATGGTAGTTGGTAAAACTGTAATACAGTTTCTTTTGCTCCATTTTACCGTTCCACCCTCTTGCTGTTCCTACCCCTGGAAGGTTAACTTGACGGATGTTTTTACCTTTAAAATTATACTGAACTACTTGGGTAATGGCATCCATCATATAACGTGCAAAGAAGTACCCTCCTCCGCTACTCACGGATAAGACGTTTTCAGTCTCAGGAATCACATCATTCCAATGTTCCTCATTGGGGTGTTTGGCTGTTGCCTTAACCAGTTTTTTATTGGGTGCCTCCTTATTGGTCACTATAAAAAAAGTAGACCCCTCGCTCTCTAAAAGGTAACTGTCCGAGCTGTAATCTTCGTCTACAGCTGCCAGCGGACCGTTGGGACGATCCAAGTCTTTAAAAAAGCTGACGTTGCCCGAAGTTGTCTTAGAAGCCGAAACAAACAGATAGCGACCGTCTTCGGTTACACTGGCACCTACATAGCGGTGTTTTTCTTCCTCAGTTCCTCCAAAAATCAATTTATCCTCAGACTGGGGTGTGCCTAATTTATGGTAATACAGCTTGTGTTGATCCGTCATTTCACTCAATTCACTCCCTTTAGGTTTATCGTAACTTGAATAAAAGAAGCCTTCTTCTTTTTTCCATTCGATCCCACTAAACTTAACATCGACCAGAGTATCTTCTATGATCTTGTTTTCGATAGCATCCAATACAATGATTTTTCGCCAATCACTCCCACCTTCACTGATTGAATAGGCGGCGAGTTTACCGCTTTTAGAAAAACTCAATCCAGCTAAGGAAGTGGTCCCGTCTTCTGAAAAGGTATTGGGGTCCAAGAACAATTCGTCTTGACCTTCCTCCCCTTTGCGATAGACAACATATTGATTTTGAAGCCCATCATTTTTATAGTAGTAGACATAGGGTCCCTCTTCAAATGGGGCAGATAATTTTTCGTAATTCCACAAGCTTTCCAAACGCTCTTTCAATTGGCTTCGAAAAGGGATTTTTTCCAAATAAGAAAAAGTCACTTCGTTTTGTTCTGTAACCCATTCTTTGGTTTCTTTACTGTTGTCGTCTTCAAGCCAACGGTAATTGTCGATTACTTCTTCATCAAAATAAGTATCGACTACAGGGATTTTCTGAGTTTTCGGATAGTTCAGTTGGTCTAAGGACGGAGAACAGGAAAAAAATGCAATAAAGGCAAGTGTGTAGCTAATATATTTCATAAGATCCAGTTGTTTTTTTATCAATGTACAAAAAAAGACCCTTATTCCTCGATGAAGGAAAAGGGCCTTAAAACTTCAGTTATACTTCTTTTAGTAGATGTGTACTTCTCCAGTTTTGATGTCGTACATACCTCCTAAAATTTGAATTTTACCAGCATCCTCCATTTCTTTAAGGACTTGACTTTGCGCTCTGATATTGTCGATGGTCATTTTGACATTTACTTCTGCCACATCGTTTACAAAATCAATATTGGAAGAATTTCTCATGCTCTCGTCTGCAGGTTCTTTTACTGCATCAACTGCTGGCTCAATTTTATTGATCAGTGCAGTGAGGTTTCCAAGGCGGGCGTGGTCACATGCCCCTTTTACAGCACCACAAGCAGTATGTCCTAGGACAAGTACCAATTTGGTTCCTGCGAGCTTAGATGCAAATTCCATACTTCCCAAAATATCTTCATTAACAAAATTTCCTGCGATTCTAACGCTGAAGATATCTCCTATACCTTGATCAAAAATGAGCTCTGAAGAAACTCGTGAATCGATACAACTCAGTACTGTTGCAAAGGGAAATTGTCCCGTACTGGTTTCACTTACTTGCTGCATAAGATCTCTACTCAACTGCTTTTTTTGTATGAAGCGTTGATTTCCATCTTTCAATTCTTGCAATGCTGATGCAGCCGTCATTTGGTCTTGACTTTCTTTTGTTTGTGCTTTCATAATTATTTAGATTTATGGAAACATAAAGTTCATGTTTCGTAGTTATTTAATTTATGATTTTAATTTTTATCATTTAAACTTTATAGATTAAGCGCTTTTTGGAATTTGATTAAAAAAAGCCAACAAAGCTTTCTGGATTGTCAACGGTCCCCCTTTCAGAGTGGATTTTAATACTGATATTTCGCTGACGAGCTTTTATGGTAAAGTCCTCTAATATTTCAATTATGTCATAATCCAGGAAACGGGTTCCTTTTACATCCAACTCTAAAAGTGTCCCTTCTGGAAGGGCATCTAACTCTTTTAGGATGGCTCCTTTGTTAATAAAAGTAACTTCCTCAGCCAAAGTCATCTTAATTCTATGCTTTCCGTTACTCTTATCCTCTATATGTAAGAAGTGGGAATTTTGAAAACTCTTGATCAAGATGACAATAATTCCAACTGCTAATCCCAATCCAATACCTACTAATAAGTCCGTAAAAACAATCCCCAAAATCGTGACTATAAATGGTGTAAATTGTTTCCACCCCAATTGGAACATGGTTTTAAATAGGGCTGGTTTAGCCAGATTGTACCCGACAATAAGTAATATTGCTGCAAGTACGGAAAGAGGTATCTTATTCAGTAAAGTTGGTATCAACAATACGGAAATCAACAAGAAAAAACCGTGCACTATGGCTGAAAGTTTTGATTTTCCACCAGACTGAATATTGGCAGAACTTCTGACAATAACTTGAGTTACGGGTAGGCCTCCGATCATACCTGAAAGAAAGTTCCCAGCACCTTGAGCTATCAGCTCTCTGTTAGTAGGCGTCACGCGTTTTTCAGGATCTAATTTGTCCGTAGCTTCTACACAAAGTAAAGTTTCTAAACTGGCAACCAGAGCAATTGTAAATGCGGTTACCCAAATGTCAGGATTTGAAATCTGATCAAAGTTGGGAAAACTGAATTGACCTAGAAATGAGCTAAAATCACTTGGAACAGGAACGGAAACCAATTGCTCCGCTTTGATTTGCCAGAAGGCACTGCCTTTGGTAAACACAGCGTAAATAATTCCTGCCACTACGGCGACTAATGGACCTTGAATCAATTGAAAAATCTTACCTTTTTTACTGAGTACTTTAGACCACAACAACAAGATTCCCAAACTAGTCGCAGCAATAAGTGTAGCTCCTGGGCTGATGTAATTGATTAAGTTAAAAATTCCAGAAAATGAATTTTCGCCATCAGACGGTAAAAATGAAAAGTCTGCCTCAGGACTGTCGTATCCAAAAAAGTAAGGAATTTGTTTCAATATTATAATGATTCCAATCCCTGTCAGCATTCCTTTAATTACAGAAGAAGGAAAGTAATATCCAATGATTCCTGCTCGGAGTATTCCAAAAATAAATTGAATTATTCCCCCTAACACAACTGCTAAAAGAAAATTTTCAAAACCTCCTAAACTTCCGATCGCCGTAAGTACAATTGCTGCTAATCCAGCAGCAGGTCCACTGACCCCTACTTGCGATCCACTAAAACTACCAACTACAATCCCTCCAATAATTCCAGCTATTAAACCAGAAAACAGAGGCGCCCCACTAGCAAGTGCAATACCTAAACACAGCGGTAGAGCAACAAAGAAAACTACAATACTTGCAGGTAAATCGTGTTTTAAGTTTGATAATAAATTTGAATTTTTCATATAATTTCTGACGACCATAATCGATCGTTCTGTTTGTTTATTTAATATAATGTGAGTAATACTTAAGCTAAGTGATTCCTTATGAAAGGATAATATGTGATTCAGGAGGAGGTATTTGAATCTCGATAATTGAATTGCTGTAAAAATCTAGAGCAACATGAAATAAATTGAACTGTTTCAACAATAGCTGTCTGTTTTCAGCCAAAAACAGATGCTGAATTTTAATTTCGTCAACTTCTCTCTTCTCCTCTTTTTCTTCCTCGCTGTCTTCTTGAAAATCAATATTGACTAATTCGTATGAATTTTCATTTAATAAGGATAAAGACTCTAGAGTTGTTGAAAGTGTAAGCGATGACAACACCCCAATCACAAAAAGGTACTTTACTATACCAGCCGATAAAGTTCTTTGAAGTCTCATTTTTTTAAAGAGTCATTGACTAGTTTTTTATAAAATTCAACTATATTATTCTTTCCTTCCTCGCAGTCTGTCAATTTGGGTAAATGCATTGAGAAATAACGCTGATGATGAGCTCCTTCTATAATGGTAGAAATCAGCATATGAGGGTATTTGAAGTTGGGATTTACCCCTAATACAAATTCAGTCACTCGATCTACTACTCGTGTGTAGGTCTTGTAAAATCCTTTTTCATTTTCTTTCTCAACCTCTTTTGTATGATACACTTTAGAAGATTCGGCTATGATAATTTTATTTAGTGTAACCTCATTGATAAAAGTAAAATTATTGTCCTCTTTGACCTCATCTGTAAGGAGTTGTATGGCTTTTTCAAGCTTTTCTTCTTCACTTTCGATATTGGTCGTTGCAAAGACCAATTTGTACTCAATCCAACTCCAATACCAATTAAGTAGGTAAACTAGAAATGAGTGTTTGCTTTCAAAATATCTGTAAATGGAACTTTCATTAGAGTTAATTCTACTGCCTAGCTTTTTAAAAGTAAAGGCTTCATAACCCAACTCGTGTATCATCTCAATACCGTATTCCACTATTCTTCTTCCTAAGTCTGAAGACTCGGGATCCTTACAAAAAAGACATGAATCGGTTGTTATATGAATTTGTAATTCTTTCATTGAGGATGTAAATATAATAGTGTTACTATTAAAAATGCGAATTCCCCTTAAGTTTTTTATAACTAGCTGAAAATAAGTTTATTCCATTTTGGTTTTAGTGCCCTCCATCAAAATAGATTGGGTTTTAAAATGATTATCTATCTTTTGGAGCAACATTAATTCTGAGGTAAATTGCCAATCAAAGTTAGCCGATTGGTTTGCTGGATGTCTATGATGATCTTGATCGAGTATATAACCTTCAGGTTTGTTCAATATACGTGTTTGACTGTAAACTTCTTCAAACTTTGCTCTTACTTGGTTAAACTCTGCTTTCATCTCGTCCAATCTTTCAAGGGCATCTGCTTCTTCAGTGTCAGTTTGAGCAATATCAAAAGCATTTAAGGTTTGCATCAATCTGAAATTGTAATCCACTAGATTCCCCACTTGATCGTACACCTTCAAATTGAAGCCCGCTTTGGTTCCCTCTGTTTGAATTTGCTGTAAAGTGTTTTGAACTTTTTCTACTATTTCCCGTTGAGCTTTTAATTTGGCAAGACGTTCAGCGTATTTTTCTGACCATGCGCCTTTATTGTCAAAATCCGGTAGATCAATTATATGCTCTTCAATTGGATTTTCTCGCTGGTATAACGAGTTTCTGTGGATGCCCTCTTCTACTAAAAGATTGGTCCAAACACGAACAGGTTTGTCAAGTGCATCGATAAAGGCATAGTCTTCCGATTGAAAACGAGGGCCAAACTTACGGTGTCGATAGGCTTTTTTAAACTCCTCTTTAGAGCGTTTTAATCCACCCCAACTAAATTCTGCAAAGGCATTAATTCCCCTTTTGTACAACTCAAAATGAGGGGAATCATCGTCCCAAAGAGTAAGCAGCAAGCCGTTGTAATTTCTATTAATAGACTGCTCTGCAAAAATCCGAATCTGATCAATGTTACTTTCTCTCTGGGGCATTAAAGTCCATCGTGTCTGTCCTGCAGTAGCTCCCATGACCTGAAACCCGTTGGATGAAAACCAATCCATGGCTTTCCCGTTTCCGTAGGATTCAGCCATGTGGTAATTCCATCGCATATAGACGCAATTTTTGGGAAATTGTTCGATAAAACGATTCAGTTTAGGCTCGTTTGCTTGCCAAACAGAATCTACTATTGCTTTTGGCATTTTGGCGTCGTAAATGGGTCGCATCAACCCTGCCTGCTTCAGTGGCATGTCATCCCAAAAGATTGGTGTTCGGTCGTGCTCCGCTGCAAAAGCGGTCACTTTATTTAACCAAATTATATTTAACTCTAAAGCGCTTTTCCCGCTTTCTCTTCCTGTAGTTTGAACCTCGTCTCCTCCAACGTGTAAATACTTCCCATGGGGAAATGCTTCCAAGGCATCTAAATACAAATCAAATTGAACTTCATAGGTCTCAGGGTCTAGTGGATTAAACGCCCAATCGCTCTTGGGGTCGTCTCTTAGATGTTTATTTTTTTCGTGCTTTAACACAAATGAAGCATGACCCAACCCTTGTACTAAAGGGCTGATTTTAATATTTCTTGCAATGGCGTAATTACTGATAGCCCTCCATTCATCGATGGAAAGTGCATCGGCAGAACTTACTTCTGGTCTTCTTTTATATTGAAGTTTGTCCTCAATTTCGAGTATGATTCCATTGATCTTTAACTGAGCCAACTCATCCAGCAAATCGTAGTAATAGGACTTTTTATCCAAATGGTGTTTCACATCAATCTGAATTGGACGAAAGGCTATTTTGGGGGAATCATTAATTTCCAATAGCGGAAGTTGAGTATCTTGAGCAATAGCATCCTCAAGCAATTGGTTTAGAGTAATAAAGCCGTAAAACAAACCTGGCTTGCTTTGAGCTTGAATAATTATTTTTTCATTCGTAATTTCTAGTCTATAGGATTCTGGAGACTGTGATTTGTAATCTTGGATACTGAATTCTAGTTGAGCATTCTCAGGCTGATCTAGAAGTTGGATTTGTTTTGTCATTCCATACAGTAGAGGTAGGGCATCTCCTGTTGGGCTGTAGGCGAATTTTAATGTATTTACATCAATCTTGGAATCTTCCCCTTTAAAGTTTTGCTCTGCAACTGAAGGAAGTAAACTAAAAGTATTTTGTTGATTAGATACCGGTTGAGAACAACTTAAAATGAAGAGAAAGGAGCAAACGAGTAAGGGATTTAGAAAGTAAAAGCGAGACATAATCATTCAATTTATTTCAACAAAATACAAAAAACACTTACTATATTGGACTAATTAATACACTGAAATTAAGAATGCTGCATAAAATAACCGCTGCTTTTCCTTGGATAGTAACTCTTTCTGCACTGCTTGGATTAGTTTACCCCCCGACTTTTACTTGGTTTCAGGGTCCTTTGATTACCTTGGGTTTGGGAGGTATCATGTTAGGGATGGGGCTCACCCTAAAGGGGGCAGATTTTGTACAAGTTGTCCGCCAGCCGAAATGGGTTTTTCTAGGCTTGGGTCTGCAATTTATTGTAATGCCCCTATTGGGCTGGAGTTTAGCTCAACTTTTTCAACTCCCCCCTCTCTTTGCCGTTGGGATGATTTTGGTTGCCTCTTGTCCTGGAGGGACAGCTTCAAATGTAATTGCCTATTTGGCAAAAGGTGAGGTTGCCTTATCGTTATGTATGACAGCCTGTTCAACATTAGCAGCCATCGTTATGACACCATTTTTGACCCTGCAATTGTCTGGAAGCAGCTTAGATATTCCTGCAATCGGTCTTTTTTACAGTACGCTAAAAGTTGTCTTACTACCCATTGTAATCGGGGTATTGGTCAACAGATACTCCCCAAAAATAGCTTCAAAAATTAATCCCTTTGCGCCTCCAACTGCTGTAATATTGATCTGTTTAATCGTAGCCAGTATTGTCGGTCAAGGAAAAGAAATCATACTGAATTCAGGCTTGTTGCTAATCTTTGCATTGTTGGGGCTACATCTGCTCGGTTTTGTATTAGGTTTTGTAATCAGCCTTGTGATTTTTAAAAATTGGAAGGTTGCTAAAACAATTTCCATTGAAGTAGGTATGCAAAATTCAGGCTTAGGTGTTGTTTTAGCGCGGGAAAATTTTAACAATCCCAGCGTGGCTATTCCCGCAGCACTTTCTAGTTTAATCCACTCCCTTTTGGGAAGTTTTTTTGTGCGTCTTTTTAAGAATAAAGGGTGAATATTATATTTTATGTAAATTCAATAGCTAATTACTTAATATGAGACATTTACTTGTTACAGCATTCCTTCTTGTATTATTTGCTTGCAGTCAAGAGGAAAAAAGCAACCTATTACCAAATATTATTTGGTTAGTTGCAGAGGATCAATCTCCCGAATTTTTCCCCATGTATGGGAATCCTACTACAGTGCTCCCTTACCTTACTAGTTTGGCTAATGATGGAGTTGTTTTTGATAACGCTTACAGTCCCGTACCCGTTTGTGCTCCTGCTCGAAGTGCTTTAATAAGCGGGCTTTACCCTTCCTCTTTAGGCACCCACAATATGCGAACTTATAATGCCTACAGAAAAGAAAATCAACCCATTATTGGCATACCAAGTTATTCCCCTCCAGTTCCTCAAGGTGTAAAAATGTTTCCTGAATACCTTAGGGCAAAAGGCTATTACACCTCAAATAATGCCAAAGAAGACTACAACTTTAAAAAAACCGATGGTGTTTGGGATGAAAGTAGTTCCAAAGCTCATTGGAAAAATCGGAGCGAAAATCAAGCCTTTTTTGCTGTATTTAATTTTGGCGTAACCCATGAGTCTCAAATATGGAGGCGAGGCCAAGATTCACTTTTAGTAGATCCAAAAACCGTTCCAGTTCCCCCCATCTTTCCAGATACTGAGGAAGTAAGAAAGGATATCGCCGTAAATTATAGTAATCTGATCAGGCTGGATCGTCAAATTGGAAAAGTTATCGAACAACTCAAGTCTGAGGGGCTTTATGAAAACAGTATTATCTTCTTTTATGGAGATCACGGAGGACCTTTCCCGCGTTATAAAAGAGCTGTTTACGAAACGGGGATAAAGGTGCCTTTAATAATCAAATTCCCAATGCTGGAAAATGCTGGTACTCGAGATCCAGACATTATCAGTTTTATTGATTACGCTCCAACTATACTTTCTCTTGCCGGAATAGAACCTCCAACAGTAATGCAAGGAAAGGCTCAATTTGGAGTGCATCAAGCGGATAAAAAATCAGAATTTATCTTTGCCTCCTCTGACCGTTTTGACGAACAAGTGGATCGATTAAGGGCAGTTCGCCATGGTAAGTTTAAATACATTCGAAATTTCAACCCTGAAATCAGCAATGCCATACCGGTTGCTTACAGAGAACAAATGACCATGATGCAACTTTTAAATCGACTTTGGGAAGCAGGAGAACTTGATGAGCATCCTGCAGCCTGGTTTAAAACACCCAAGCCTAAAGAAGAACTTTACGACCTGGAGCAAGATCCTTATGAATTGAACAATCTAGCTGATCAAACTGCCCTTCAAGACACTTTGATTTTTCTCAGAAATCGTTTAGATAAGTGGATCGTTGAAACTGGTGATTTAGGAGAGTATCTCGAAAAAGAGTTGATTGAAAAATGGCTTCCGGAGGGTGAACCGAAAACACTAGCTGCTTTAAACAGTGTGGTCAAAGACAATAAGATAGAGCTCAGTCATCCAGAACCTGGGGTCAGCATAGTGTGGAAACAAGCTCAAGATTCCGTCTGGTCTGTTTACATTACTCCATTAGCTGAATCAAAATCCATAAAAGCCAAAGCAGTGCGTATAGGCTATGCAGACAGTCCTATTTTGACGATTGATTAGTATTATTCCGCTCAAATTCTTGACGCTTAAGGAAAATTGATCTACTGGCAAATAAAGCTTCAATAAAGGAGCTTGCATCTGCGATTCCCTTTCCAGCGATATCGAAAGCTGTTCCGTGATCGGGTGAAGTCCGGACTTTATTGAGTCCTGCAGTAAAGTTTACTCCCTTGCCAAATGAAAGTGTCTTAAATGGAATAAGCCCCTGATCGTGGTACATTGCTAAAACAGCATCGTACTTGGTATAGGATTGGCTTCCAAAAAAACCATCTGCAGCAAAAGGTCCAAAAACCAAGTCTCCTCTGTCAAATAAACTTTTGATCAGCGGGCGTAATAAGGTATCGTCTTCAGTACCTATGACTCCTTCATCTCCTGTATGAGGATTAATCCCCAAAATCGCAATTTTGGGCCGCTGGATCCCAAAGTCTTGGATCAAGCTTTTCGTAAGCAAGTCAATTTTTTGAGCAATTTTTTCCTCAGACAGTTTTTGGGTTACTTCCTTAAGCGGAACATGGTCCGTAACTAGCGCAACTTTTAGGCCTTCTGTTATCATAAACATCAGGCTATCTCCCTCCAATTCTCTACTCAGATAACCGGTATGTCCTGGAAAATTAAAGTCTTTTGTTTGTATATTTTTTTTGTGAATCGGGGCTGTAACCAAAGTGTTTAACTCTTTTTTTTTTAAGGCTATGGTAGCGGCTTTTAGGGAACTTAAAGCGGCCTCTCCTGCCAAAGACTCTATTTTACCATGATTGAATGGGAAAGGTTTTTTCCAAGTATTGGCCACATTAATTCTTCCTCGCTTTGGTGAATTAATATTCTTAAGTGTAAAAAAGTCAGAGATGAATTCTAACCGTTTGCTTTCCGTTAGCAAGCTTTGATCATTAGCAAAAACTATAGGGGTAAAAAAATCAAAAAGGCGCTTGTCCTGAAACGCTTTTAAAATAATCTCAATACCAATTCCATTTGGATCGCCAGTTGAAATTCCAACGCTAATTTTTGGGATATCCTTCAAACCTTATCTTTTATGTCTATTTTTGAACACAAATGTAATTAAATTAAAACGCATGTTTACAGGAATAATTGAAGCTTTTGGCCAGGTCACAGCTCTAGAGCGTGAAGGTGAAAATTTACATATCAGCATTGAAAGTGAATTGGCACCAGAACTTAAAATTGACCAAAGTGTTGCGCATAATGGGGTTTGCCTAACCGTTGTAAAATGCGATTCCAAAAACTATACTGTCACTGCCATAGATGAAACACTAAAAAAAACCAATCTGGGCGTTTTAAAAATAGACTCTTTAGTTAATTTGGAACGAGCGATGAAGCTTGGAGATCGATTGGATGGGCATATGGTCCAAGGTCACGTAGATCAAACGGCTCAATGTATAGCAGCTAAAACCCAGGATGGAAGTTGGTTTTATACCTTTGAATACGACAATAGTTCTGATCACATTACCATTGAAAAAGGATCGATAACCATCAATGGTGTTAGTTTAACGGTTGTGAATTCTAGAGAAAATCAATTCTCAGTAGCCATTATCCCCTACACCTATGAACATACTAATTTTAATCAGCTAAAAGTTGGAGATCAAGTCAATCTCGAATTTGACTTAATCGGCAAATACCTGTCTAAATTGTATTTATGCCGTTAATTTTTTTATATTTAAATAAACTATATCAGAATGAATTTTCTTGAATTAGCAACTTTATTGTTGTTCCTAGCCTCTGTTTTTTCTATTATAAATCTCAGAATTTTAAAACTCCCGCATACTATTGGTCTAATGGTCTTAGCTATAGCGCTTTCAATGGTTATTTTAGTCATTGGCTTAGTGGTTCCAGACTTTCTTTCTTTTGCGACCTCTTTAACAAAAGAATTCGACTTTAGTGTTTTACTCATCGATGTGATGCTCCCTTTTTTGCTATTTGCTGGAGCAATAAGTGTAGATGTGCATGAATTACTGAAAGATAAAGTTACCATACTACTACTTGCTACTTTTGGAGTATTGTTTTCCACCTTTGCAGTGGGAACTGGCCTTTTTTGGCTTACCAGTCAACCTCTATTGGGGATGGAATCCCTTGGACTGACCTATGTGGATTGCCTACTGTTTGGCTCGCTTGTCGCACCAACAGATCCCATTGCAGTTTTAGCCATGGTTAAAAAAATGAATCTTTCTAAAATTACCGAAACTCGTATCGCTGGGGAATCGCTATTTAACGATGGTATAGGTGTCGTCGTCTTTTTAACACTACTCAGTATGAAAATCGAAGGAGTAGAAAATATAACCATCCAAAGTATCGGTAGTTTGTTCGCTACAGAAGTAATTGGTGGAATTTTATTAGGTGCAATTATGGGTTACCTCGGTTTAAAACTCGTAAAATATATTGAAAATACCCAAGTTGAATTGGAAGTCCTTATCACCCTTTCATTGGTGCTTTTAGTTCCTGTAATCTCCCATATGTTTCATTTTTCTGCAGTTTTAGGTGTCGTTGTTATGGGGCTGTTTTTAAATCAAAATATCGATACAGATAACAAAACTGAAGGGGTTCAAAAAGCCATGGGAGACTATGTATATAAATTTTGGCATTTAGTTGATGAAACGCTTAATGCCATTTTATTTATACTGATCGGTCTAGAAATCATACCTGTATTACAAAACTTTGACATTAGCTATATTGCCATCATTGTATTGGTAATCATCCTGGTTGTAGTCTCCAGAGGTATTGGTGTTTTTGTGCCAATCAAATTGCTTTCAATTAAAAAAACATTTGAGAAAAATACAGCACTCATCATCACTTGGGGAGGCTTGAGAGGTGGGCTAAGCATCGCTTTAGCACTTAACCTACCAGACAGTATAGGAACTGGGAAAGATTTAATATTGATCTTGACCTATGGCGTAGTTCTATTTACAATTTTGGTTCAAGGGCTTACCTTAAAAAAAATTGTGAAATAAAGTTTCTTCAAAGTCTTCGGATTCCTATATTTGAGTCGAGAAGTTTGAGCTGTGACAACAGCTATGTTTAACTAAATGTAGAAAGGAGGTGTCTTATGTCTTATGATAATCATTTGAGGAATACAAGACAGACGGTACCTACTCATGGTCCGCTGTAATATTCCTTATCTATGAATAAAGCGAGCCGATGGGCTCGCTTTTTTTTAATATCCCATACCATGCAAAAAATTCCACAAGTTGATTTGAACGATTTCCTTTCTGAAGATCCCAAACAACGAATAGCATTTGTTCAAAAAGTAGGGGCTTCATTCGAAGAAATTGGATTTATTGCACTTAAAGGGCATTTTTTGGAACCTCAACTTCAAACTGCTCTATACAGTGAAATCAAAACTTTTTTTGCTCTCCCAGAAAAAATTAAAAAGCAGTATGAAATTGAGGATGGTGGTGGACAACGCGGCTATACAGGTTTCGGAAAAGAGCATGCAGAAGGGAGAATAGTAGGCGATTTAAAAGAGTTTTGGCATTTTGGTCAGGACCTTAAACGCCAACCTCAGCTCAAATCTCTTTATCCCGAAAATTTAGGTGTTCAAGAGTTGGAATCTTTTAATACCGTAGGCAATATCGTATTTAGAAGATTGGAAAAAACTGCTCAATTACTCCTTCAGGCCATTTCGCTTTATTTGGATTTAGAAGCCAACTATTTCGATCAATTTATCTTAGAGGGGAACTCTATCCTCAGAGCAATTCACTATCCCCCAATAACCAAAGCTCCACAAGAAGCAGAGCGTGCAGCTGCACATGGAGACATCAATTTAATCACACTTCTGATGGGTGCCCAAGGAAATGGTTTGCAAGTATTAAATCGACAAGAACAATGGATCGATGCTATTGCAGAGCCTGATGAATTAATTGTCAATATTGGTGATATGCTCTCTCGACTGACAAATAATAAACTGCCCTCTACAATCCATAGAGTCATCAATCCCCCAGAAAAAGATTGGGAAAAAGCACGTTATTCGCTTCCCTTTTTTATGCATCCCTTACCCAATATGCCCCTGAATTGTCTGCCTCAAACAGTCGATGAAAAACACCCAAAAAGATACAAAGACATAACAGCAGGTGAATTCCTACATCAACGCTTAATTGCTTTGGGTTTACTCGACGACTGATTCTTGTTTATGCTGTAATTCCGCTAATACCAAGCGCCCTAAAGTTGCTAAAAAAGGAATGCCTATAGAATCAAACTCGTATTGGTCATCGTTGAAAATCTTATTTTCATTTACCAAAATTGTCGCTGTGAGAAAAAAGGATAAGTCGTTTGATTTGTCATGTATATAAGCCACATCAGTCAAAGTACCATAGGCATAACCCACTTTGTTGTAAATCCTGATTTGATCTGTCATCTTTCCCTTTTGATCTCCATAAATAAAGAATTTACCATAGCTATCCCAATGATCCCCATCATCATAATTAGGAGACGAAACCTCTAAGGTGGAACGGCTCATCCAAAATCGAAGGAATTCCAAATCTTTATCGTTTAAAATAAATTGCTGATCAATTGAAAATAGTTGGGGGTAGATCAATCGCATTAATATTCCCTCTAAATCCAAAAGAGAAATTCTGTTTTTAAACCTAAAATCCATGGGAGCTTTTACCACTTCTCCATCCTGTAAGAAGCCTTCTCCTTTGAACACGCCACTAAGCTTATTTTCCCCTTTAAATTTTGATTTTAATGAGTTTTGTTGATACAAGGTATCCCCTGATTCATCAAAAAAAGTATACTCCCATGTTCTTGTGTTATCAGCTCCAAAGAGAAATTTTTGAAAGATTTGAGTCTTTTCCAATCCCTTTTTTTCAAGTTCTTGATTGATATAATCTCTGCCTAAAAAATCAAAGAGATAATTGTAAGCGTCGTTGTCACTGACTAAAAATATCTTTTTTATCAAATGGGCAAGGGTCAGTTTTTCTTCCCTTTGGGTGGTGTCTGTTAGCTGAATCGCCTTGCCTTGAAGATCCCTAATTTCAAATGCTGTTGTCGGTTTTATAGGAATTCCTTGGGTATTGAGTTCATTGAGTTTTTGAAGTGTTAATGCAGCAATAGGGAGTTTGGCTGTGCTTGCAGGGTAGAAATAGTGCTCTTCATCCAATTGAAAAGAAGATCTTAAAAGTTGAGGTGCAGTAGGCTGTTCGGCATTTATTTCAGTCAATACAATTTGGACCTCGTGCTTTTTAAGTTGCTGTCTTACTCTTTTAATCGAAGGATTTGAACTTGACATTACCTTATCTAAAACAGACTGAAAAGGTTTACACTGGAGGAATATAAACAACAGTGGAATAAGGCAGTATAAATATCTTTTAGTTAACATAAACTTTAAAATTTCTTAATTGAAATCGGCAAATATCTATCTAGTTTTGTGTTGAAAGTCTTGGGAAAACGAGGAAACCTTAAGACTTTTTTTATTCCACTTCGAATTTTGAAATATCCTCTGCCGAAGTCAAATCGGGCAAATGTTCTTTTACAGGAATACAAATGGTTTTTTGAGGATCAGCCGTATTCATCAAACGAAGTGCTTCAGGTAATTCTTTTTCGTTTCGTTCAGGGTGAATTGGGCAACTTTTTAAATATGGATAAAGCAGAGCTCCGTCAAAACTAAAAATATTCATACTTACCCGAATTTCACCTGTAGTGTCTGTATACTGCTCAACTTCTGAAGTATCTGGTTTTTCAATTATATTTTTTAAAAAACCCTCTGAGTCTATATCCATCACTGCAAATTTAGCGATGCGCTCATCGGGAAAATTCAGCCCAGAACGAGCATAGCTAATCAGTGCGTGAGGCACTTTACGCGGCTCTTTTAAACGCTGAAAAACAGCAGATGAGTATAAATTATCCCCGTTACAAACTATAAATTGAGTTTTTTGCAATTCTGGATACTGCTCTAATGCTTGCTCAACAGCATCCGCTGTTCCCAATGGTTTTTCTCTATCCGAAGGGACATGCTGTAACGCAAAACGAATATTGACATCACTGAAGATTTGCCGCTGCTTCCAATATGCTAGTTGATCGTGAAAAGCTTTATTTTCGGGACTTGTTATTAAATAAATGTTAGTATATCCAACTGCTACAGCATTGTTTATTAGGTAATACAAAAGAGGGTGTTGATTTACACCCAAAGGAATCAAACTTTTGTGAACCGCTTGAGCTTGTTTTTTGAGCTCTTCGGTAATGGAACTGTCTTTTAAAGAGCGTTTCATTCTAGATGAGGCTCCTCCAACCATAATTAATAAGGACACTGTTTCTTTCATCTTTGCAAAGATAAATGAACTTCATAAGCATTTTGAGCGCCAGCGTCTTTAAATGCTTGAATTACTTCCTCTTTTGTATTTTCATTTGCCAAAGCCACCATACAACCTCCTCCGCCTGAACCGATAATTTTCGTTCCAAGAGCTCCTGCATTTTTTGCAGCTGACATTTGGGCAATCATTGCCTCAGGAGTATTTTGAATACACTCCTGTAAAATCTTTTGATGGGCATCCACCAACTGCCCTAAGACCTCAAAATCCGGATTGGGTTCTAAAAGAGCACGCTTGGCTTCTTGAGTAATCAAATGATTGTGAATCGCTGCATACCAATAAGGCTGGTAAATAGAAGAAACAAAAGGTAAATACATATGATAATCCTCTTTTTTTGCCTTGTGTATATCAAATTCAGGCTGTTGCTGTTTAACTTCCTTTATGGCGTTTTGGGCGTAATTTCGAGCATTTTGAAGAACTACTAGAGTTTGTTTAGCAATCCCAGATTCTGCAAGAATTAAGCTCCCTATTTTAGGAGTTAAGGCAATAGTCTCCCCTTTTTGGGTATCTATAAAAACCATCCCTCCTTGTGCAATAGTGAACTGATCCATTAAACCTCCCGGCTGATTGAAAAAAATTACCTCAGATTGATAGGCCCATTCTCCAATTTGGGAATCTGCCACCTCCCAAGTTGCTTCTTGAGCTTGAATTAAAAAACGCAACCAGGCGACAACTAAAGCAGAGGAACTTGATACCCCAGCATTTACTGGTATAGTACCTGATATTTCTATAGTATATCCTTGTGTAAATACAGCCCCTTCTTTAGTGAGTACTGCCATACAGGAACGATAGTAGTCTTCAGCTTCTATGGATTGAGAGTTTTCATTTAGATTTATAGTGATTTGTTTATCTAAATCAAGTAGTTGTATAAAATATTGAGCCTCAGTATTCGGAATCGCATTTATCTTGATGTAGCGATCTATTGTTCCTGCAATAACTGGAAGTCCTAAATAATCTTGGTGGTCTCCAAAAAAGCAAATTCTTGCAGGAGCTTGAACAGTGATGGTTGTTTTAATACTAAAATCGAGTTAAGAAATTATCTTTAAAGGTTTCGTGTTTGCCCATTGTTTACGAGTAAAGTCCGGAAATTGCTGTGGTATTCCTCCCTGAGCAACAGAAGCTTCACTTAGAGGTGAAACTGCACTCCACAAACAGCCTTCATAAACATTTTGGTCTAAGGACTCTCCTTCCCTGAGGCATTCTACTATTCTATAGAGCATCATAAAGTCCATTCCTCCATGACCTCCCATCTTTTTTGCCAAAGCCCCTAGGCGCTTGTACATTGGGTGTTCGTATTCTTCGTATATTTTTTCCAATTGGTCTCCTTCTGCCCAACGGTGGTGACTCTCCGTTACCCCTTCAACGCCTCCTTCAAGAGCAATACGTGTTGGGAAACCGGCTAAAATTCCTTTTGTCCCTTGAACCAAATTCAATCGAGAGTAAGGTCTAGGGCTTGTTTCATCCCATTGAATCATAATCGTTCGTCCCAAAGCTGTTTTTACTATAGATGTATTTAAATCTCCTCCTTGGTAATCTAATTGATTCCATTTGTGATCTTGAGGATAGTTTTTTTCAGCATACAATACCCTCCCTTTTGCAGGTGAGGAGAAAGAAACCAGAGTTGAGAACTGATCTTCTCCTCTTCCCAAATTCATATACTGTGCTACAGGGCCAAGACCGTGAGTGGGGTAGAGATTTCCATTCCGCTTGGCGTAATGTGGTGTTCTCCAGGAGCCTGTCCCTCGTTCTTGTTCCTCCATTTGAAAACGAAGTTCATGAATATAAGCTGCTTCTGCATGGAGAATTTCTCCAATTATCCCCTTTCTGCAAAGATTTAAATAAAGTAGTTCATCCCTTCCATAATTTACATTCTCCATCATCATGCAGTGCTTTTGGGTGCGTTCTGAGGTGTCTACAATATCCCACATTTCTTCTAATGTTAGAGCCAGAGGAACCTCTACAAAGGCATGAGCTCCTTGTTTCATAACCTCTATGGCCATAGGAGCGTGATTTTTCCAATTTGTGGCAATAAATACGGCATCAGGCTTTACTGTTTTAAGCATTTCTTTCCACTGGTTTTCTTTTCCAAAAAACCTTTTGATATTTTGATGACGACCATCACCAACAGATTCACAGTTTTTAACAGAGCGATCGACTAGATCTTCGTAAAGATCTGAGATGGCGACAATTTCTGTTCCTTCAATAGTTGCCAATTGTTTTACATGTCCAGTACCCCTTGCTCCAACACCAATTATGGCAATTCTTACTTTGTCTAGTTTGGGTGCTTTATAATCTCCCATATAAGTTCCTCCCGTAGGATTCGCCTCTTTTTCCTGCGAACAAGCAACACTACTTGCCATATAAAGTGAAGCTGTAGATAGGGAAGTTTTTTTTAAAAAATTTCTTCTATTGATAGATTTCATAATCCTGTTTTAATTATTGTTAAGATTTATCAAGGACTTTATGGGATTTCTTTGATTAATAAATTTACGAAATCTTAAATTAATACTATTATCTTAAAGAAAAATCCGCCTTACTGTTTTTAAAAATTTCTATATTTAAATAAATTAAAAACTATGGGGGTAGGTGGAACTGTTCTTGGAAGCCTTGCTGTTTGTTTGATTATTGCCTTAATCATCGAACTCAAGGAGCGACATTTAAACTAATATGGGTTATTTCTTAAGAAATATAGTGGTCTATGGAGCCATAGCTTTTGTGATTTGGATGCTTTATGCCAGTTTAAAAGGTATGAAAAATAAAAAATAGCCTCGTGAAAAATAGATTTTCCTAAAACTATTAATTGCTTTTTAATTGGGTCTTATAAAGAAAATTGGTCTGCTAGTTAGGTTCCTGTATTTCTAATTTTAGCAGAAATAAAAGCTTTCTAAACAATAAAAAAAGCGCCCCAAAGACGCTTTAGTATTGTTAAATAAATTTACGTTTATTCCTCAGTACGACGACTGCCTTCCACATCAAACATTCCCATTAAAGTACCTGATATTTCGTCTTCTTCAATCGTAAGTTCAAAATAGATGTCGTATCCCGCTACATAAGCCTCTATAGTAAAGACACCATCCTCTAGTGTTGTCCCGTCAATTTCAAAATCAAAATCTCCTCCCTCTTGTGGAGTAATTGCAGAGGCATATGCGTCTCCTTCTTTTGTTATATCGAGATAGAGCGGAAGGTCTCCGATATTATCGACTTCAAAAACAGTCATTTGATAGGAGCCCACATAAGGGTCGTTCTTGAGATTTTTTTGAACCCCACATGATACAATAAGAAGTAGGGAAAATAGTGCTAGTGTTTTTTTCATGTTCTAAGTTTAAATTAATTATTCTGTACTCTCAGCTGGAGCGGCAACAATACGATCCCAAATGGTAATTGTGCCACTAGTTTGATCCTTCCAAGTCATTCTATTGTCAGAATTTGAGAAAGAAATCATGTAATTAATAACATTATTACCTTGGACGTATTCATAAAGTCCAGTTTCAGGATTGATAGACCAAGTATAGACTGAAATTGATGGGCTGAGGCAACCTCTGGAATTCTGATCTATTATAATATATGTAGTACTGACGATTTGTTCAGTTATGGTGGCCGTAAATTCCATACATGAATACTCTGGAATAAGCTCAACTAAAGTTGCTTTTAATTCATCCCAAATGGTTACTGAGCCATCAGAATTTGATATTGAATAAACTTGCCATTCACCTATACTCTTATCAGGTATAAGATCGTCTTCCTTGGAGCAACCAAAAAACAAAATCAAAGTTGTAAATGTTAAAACAGAAGCAAATGATCTAAATGTGTTCATAAAGAAATGAGTTGATTTTAAATTTAATCAAAAATATATAAATAAATTAGTTTCTGCGTATAAAGCAGTTTGATAAAAACAATTTTCTTTATGATTAAATCATCATACGATGATTTTCTAAAGATCTTTTTAATACTTTAAAAAAATAAGAAGTCATTTGTGAGAAATATAAGCCTAAAATTGGGGTGCATCCTATCTAAGAAGATAACCCTTAGAAATTCTCTTGTCTCGAAAACAAGGTGGTTTTGGTTGATGAGCTTTACTTTTTTTAATCTTATTTCTCAAACCAAAGAAACTTCAATAAGGCCAAAATTAATCGTTTTAGGAACCGTTCAAGACGGCGGTTTGCCCCACATCGGTTGCGCTAAAAGTTGCTGTTCAAATTTGACTCTTGAACTAGGGGCACACTATCAGGTCACTGCTTTAGCTGTCAAGCAACCAAAAATCAGCACTTCTATTCTTTTTGAAGCAAGCCCTGACATTGTGTCTCAATGGAATCAACTGGAAAATAGTCCAACAGCGGTTTTTTTAACCCATGCCCACATTGGACACTATACAGGTTTAATGTATCTCGGAAGAGAAGCTTTGGGGGCTAAAAACATCCCTGTTTATGTAATGCCTCGAATGCGCTCTTTTTTAAAAAATAATGCCCCATGGAGTCAATTAGTTGAATTAAAAAATATCGAACTTATCAAAATGACAGCTGAACGTCCGAAAATGCTTGGTAGCGTTAAAATTACTCCAATTTTGATTCCCCATAGAGATGAATTTTCAGAAACTGTGGGTTACCGAATTCAAGGGCCTAATAAAACTGCTTTATTCCTGCCCGACATTGATAAATGGGAACGTTGGAATACCGATTTAGCCGAGATACTCAAAACAGTAGATTACGCCTTTATCGATGCCACCTTTTTTGACGAGGCTGAACTTAATTATAGACCTATTGATGAAATACCCCATCCCTTGGTAAAAGAGACTGTTGCTTTGCTGGAAACTTCTCCAAATCATCTCAGAAAAAAGGTTTATTTTATCCATATGAATCACACCAACCCTATTCTTAACCCAAATAGTAAGGCGACAAAATGGGTGCTCAATCAAGGATTCAATATTGCAAGGAAGGGGCAATCATTTGACCTTTAGAGATTATCCTCAAAGCTTTGAAAATCGTTTCATAAAAAATTTCTATATTGGTTTAGATTCATAAGCCAAAAGTAAATCAACCAAGAATTAATTAAGGGACATGTTTATATGAAATTACTTCAATTACTAGCTCTTGTTTTATTGTTTATTCAATGCAGTTTAAATATCCCTGATGCCGTTGTCATTGAAATGGAGAATCTCCCTGAAAAAGTAGATTACAACTACCACATTAAACCAATACTCTCTGACCGATGCTACCAATGTCATGGCCCTGATGAAAAAACCAGAAAAGCAGGTTTAAGGTTGGATTCAGAAGAAGTTGCTTTTTCTCGTTTAAAAAGTGGAAACAAAGCATTTTCCAAGGGAAATCTATTTAAAAGCGAAAGTTTGCACAGGATACTGAGTACTGATGATGAAATAAAAATGCCCCCTCCTGAATCAAACTTAGAATTGAGTTCTAAAGAAAAAGCCGTCCTTATCAAATGGATTGAACAAGGCGCAGAGTGGAAAGAACACTGGTCCTTTATTTCCCCTAAAAAGAAGGCTGCCCAATCCACCGTGGATCATACTATTGATTACTATATTTCAAAAAAGCATGAGGAAAATGGAATGAAATTTTCAGAACCCGCTTCCAAAGAAACACTGGTTCGACGACTCTATTTTGACCTTACTGGTTTACCTCCAACTGTAGAAGAAGTTGATTCTTTCCTTAACAATTCAAGCGAAGAAGCCTATACGCAACTGATAGACAAACTGCTCAATTCTCATGCTTACTCAGAACGAATGGCTGTTGATTGGATGGACTTATCTCGTTATGCTGATTCTCATGGACTTCATGCCGACGGACTTCGTACCATGTGGCCATGGCGTGATTGGGTAATTAAAGCTTTCGATGAGAATATGCCCTACGATCAATTTGTTACTTGGCAATTAGCTGGAGATTTGCTTCCCAATGCAACAAGAGAACAAAAATTGGCAACTGCTTTTAATCGAAATTCCCCCATGACAGCTGAAGGAGGTGTTATCGATGAAGAATGGCGTTTAAACTATGTCTTTGACCGAACCGAAACTATGAGTACGGCCTTTTTAGGGCTAACGGTCGCTTGTGCCAAATGTCACGATCACAAATTTGATCCCGTTTCTCAAAAGGATTATTATCAACTCACAGCATTTTTTAACAATATTAGAGAACTGGGAATGACAGGTGATGATGGGGATTATGGACCCTTATTACCACTACCAGATGAAACTACTGAGCAACATCTTCAAAGATTGGAAAACAGCATCACTCAAATTGAAAAAGAAATTGAACTCAATGCAACTGACTTAGCCTCTTTGGAAACCTATATGGATGAGTTGCCTTCGACCAACAAAGTGATGGATAGCCGTATTGGATATTATCCCTTTGACAAGGTTGAAAAGGACAAAACAAAAAAGAAAAAAGGTCACCCCTTTATTGCAGACGTTAATAAAAATGTAGGTTCACGACTTGCTCCTAAGGTTGTACCCGGGGTAAAAGACAATGCCTTGCGCTTTGAGCAAGATTACGATCGTCTCTACATCAGCAAAGAAATTCCAAATTTTGAATGGGTTGACCCGTTTTCTGCAGGTGTTTGGGTCAATACAAACCAGCAAGATCCAAAGTTTAGACAATTTATTCTCGGCACTACAGGAGGAAAAAACAACTGGTGGCGTGGATGGGACTTTTACTTGGATGGCAGCAATCATTTAAATTTCAGACTCATCAATATAGCGCCAGGAAATATGGTTCATATAAGAACCGAACAAACTATCCAGGTTGAGCAATGGAAACATCTCGCATTCTCCTACAGCGGAAGTGGTAAGGCAGATGGAATCAAACTCTTTATAGACGGAAAAGAGGTTGCGATTGAAAATTTAATAGACAACCTTTATAAATCCATTAAGCCTGTAAGTGCAAGTGGAATGAAGATTGAAGACCGCCCAATATTAGTTGGAAAAAGTTATGAGGGCTCTACAGGTGATAATGGCACTTTCTCAGGAAGCATGGACGATTTAATGTTTTTTGACAAAAAATTAAGTGCTTTAGAATTTGATTTAATTTACAAGTCCTATCAAAGTCAAAAAACGCTTCCTGATCATAATTTAGTCAAACAGCATTGGATTGAAAATCATCCCAAGACAGTAGCTCTGGAAAAACAACTCAAAAATTCTCGTAAGCAATGGCTTAAAACCTTTAGTCCTGTGTTAGAAGTAATGGTTATGGAAGAATTACCCCAATCTAGAAAAACCTATTTATACAGTAGAGGGAATTACGACGAGCCCGCTTATGAAGTAAATGCTGCTGTCCCTGAAAAGCTCCCTGCTATGGATCCCGAACTGCCGAAAAACAGATTGGGCTTAGCAAAGTGGCTCTTTGATCAAAAAAATCCTCTAACTGCTAGAGTGGCAGTAAATCGATATTGGCAAATGATTTTTGGTCGCGGTTTGGTTCAAACCTCAACCGACTTTGGTGTCCAAGGGGCACTCCCCAGTCACCCTGATTTACTAGATGCCCTAGCATTAGAATTTATGGAAAGCAATTGGGACATCAAACAACTAATTAAAAAAATGGTGCTGTCTAAGACATACAGACAAACCTCTAAAGCAAGCCCGGAACTCCTAGAAAGAGACCCAAAAAATATTTTCCTCGCTCGAAGCAATAGATACCGCCTTCCTGCTGAAATGATCCGAGATAACGCTCTAGCCACAAGTGGATTACTCGTTAATCAAATTGGAGGTGAAAGTGTTAAACCCTATCAGCCAGAAGGTCTATGGAAAGAAAAAAGTACTTTTTCACTCCGCCTTTACGATTACAAAACAACAAAAGGAGACAGTCTATACAGAAGAAGCTTGTATACCTTTATCAGACGAACCTCACCACCTCCCTCAATGATTGCTTTTGATGCGACTTCCAGAGAGGTCTGCACAGTCCAAAGAGAGAATACCTCTACTCCTCTTCAAGCTTTGGTTCTATTAAATGATATCCAATTTTTTGAAGCATCAAGAGTACTTGCTGAACGAATTCAGAGAGAAGCCGGGACTAAGGTTGAGGATCAAATTAAATACGGCTTTAGACTAGCTACTTCTAGACATCCAAGTGACAAAGAAATCGCGATCTTAAAAGATTTGTATAATACTCAATTAACCTTCTATCGAAAAGACGTTCGAGCTGCAAGAAAAACTATTAGAGTAGGAGAAAAAGCAATTGATTACAAATTTAATCCTGTAAAAACTGCTGCCTTGACTATGGTAGCAAATACCTTATTAAATCACAATGAAACATTTGTAAAGTATTAAGCATGAATTGTAACGAAGACCATCACAATAAAAAATATACTCGGCGGGATTTTCTGACGCGAACTTCTTTGGGTATGGGAGCGTTAACGCTCGGTGGTTTAATGGGGCCCTCTCCTGTTTTGGGGAAAGATCTGATCTCTCAAATGGTTCATGGCAATGGATCTGGAATCCCTCACTTTGTGCCAAAAGCAAAAAGGGTCATTTATCTTTTTCAAAGCGGTGCTCCATCTCAACTCGATTTGTTTGACCACAAACCCTTGCTCAATAAAATGAATGGTAAGGAGACTCCTGAAAGCGTTTTGGGAAATCAGCGGTTGACGGGAATGACTGCTGGACAGACCAGTTTTCCTATGGCAGGTTCTGTATTTGATTTTAAACAACACGGACAAAGTGGTGCTTGGGTAAGTGAGCTTATGCCCCATACCTCAAAAATTGTTGATGAACTCTGCTTTATCAAATCCATGTATACCGAAGCAATTAATCATGATCCAGCGATCACCTTTTTACAAACTGGTTCTCAACTCCCAGGACGCCCTTCGATTGGTTCATGGCTGAGTTATGGTCTGGGTACGGACAACAAAAACCTGCCAGAGTTTGTGGTTCTTCTTACCAAAGACAAATACGGACAACCGCTTTATTCAAGATTGTGGGGTAATGGGTTTTTACCTTCTCAACACCAGGGAGTTCAATTTCGGTCCGGTAAAGACCCCGTTCTTTATCTTGACAACCCCCCTGGAGTAACCCAAGACAACAGAAAAATACAGTTAGAACACCTGAAAGAATTGCAAAAACTACAACATCAAGATGTCGGAGATCCCGAAATTCTCTCAAGAATGAAACAATACGAAATGGCATTTAGAATGCAAACTTCAGTGCCAGAAGTAATGGATGTTAATGACGAACCCGATTACATTTTCGATCTATATGGGGAGGACAGTAAAACCCCAGGAACTTTTGCAGCAAATTGTTTATTGGCTCGAAAACTCATTGAAAAAGACGTCAAATTCGTTCAGCTTTACCATCAAGGATGGGATATGCACGGAGACTTACCCAATCAGATGAGAATTCAGTGTAAAGATACCGATAAAGCGACAGCAGCCTTGATTCAAGACCTCAAACAAAGGGGCTTGTTAGACGATACTCTGGTGATTTGGGGGGGTGAATTCGGAAGAACAAATTACTCTCAAGGCCTGCTTACTCCAGAAAGTTTTGGAAGAGACCATCATCCCCGCTGTTTTACACTATTTATGGCTGGCGCCGGAATTAAAAAAGGAATCACTCTTGGTGCAACCGATGAGTTTGGATACAATATCACTGAAAACCCTGTTCATGTTCATGATTTTCAAGCAACACTAATGCATCTGCTTGGAATAAATCACGAAAAACTCACCTTTAAATTTCAAGGTAGGCGCTACAGACTCACCGATGTTCATGGAAAAGTTGTTCAGGAAATATTAAGTTAAAGATCAGCCTAATGAAAAAAACTAGAAGAGCATTTATTCAAAAATCAGCTGTTGCTGCAGCCAGTTTAACAACAGTAGCCCCTTTTCAAAACATCTTTATCCAAACAAAAAAAATAGTGGAAGAAAATCCAATTGTCGGTCATGGAGATTTTAAGTATCGAGTGGATAAGGAATGGGGAATACAAGACCCTACTCAATTCCCGGTAAACGATTGTCATGAAATGATTCTTGATAAAAAGAACAGAATCTTTATGACAACTACCCACCCAAAAAACAATATTTTGGTTTACGATCGTTCAGGGAAAATTTTAGATGCCTGGGGTACTGACTATCCTGGAGCGCATGGGCTCACGCTATCAACAGAAGGTGAAGAAGAGTTTTTGTTTATTACGGATCCCGATACTCACAAGGTTTGTAAAACTACTCTAGATGGAAAAAAACTACTTCAATTTTTTACACCTAAAGAAATTGAAGATTACAAAGAAGACTCTCAATTTAAGCCGACTGAAACTGCTATTGCTCCCAATGGGGATATCTATATTGCTGACGGCTATGGTTTAGATTTTATCATTCAATACGATTCAAAAGGAAATTACATTCGTCATTTTGGAGGAAAGGGAAGTGCTGATGAAAAATTTGATTGCTGTCATGGAATTACTCTGGATACTAGAAAAGGAATGCAACCTAGTTTATTGATTACTTCTAGAACCGCAAATTGTTTTAAGCGTTTTACCCTTGACGGCAACTATGTAGAAACTATATCCCTCCCCTCATGCTATATCTGCAGACCCGTTCTTAAAGATGATATGCTTTACTTTGCTGTCATAGTAACCAAAGACTGGGGGACTTATGACGGTATGCTCGCTGTACTGGATCAAAACAATCGTGTAGTCTCAATGCCCGGAGGAAATTCCCCAACCTTCAAAAATGGAATACTCGAAACGCCTGTTTATGATCGGAAAACATTTTTAAACCCTCACGACGTTTGTATAGATGATGATGAAAATATCTATGTGCCCCAATGGAATTCTGGTAAAACCTATCCAGTCAAACTTCATCGTGTTTAAAGATGCTTTTACTTGAATTTAGTTCGTTTATTGGTAGGTTCCACCCATTGATGGTACATCTCCCTATTGGGTTTCTGATTCTAGCACTACTTTTCGATTTCCCTGCCATTCGAAGTAGAATGAATAATACCTCTTTGCTTTGGTTTTTTTCTTTTATTTCCTCTGTCCTAGCAATTGTTCTCGGTCTGTTATTGTCCAATAGTGGACATTATATTGAAGCCCAACTTTCACTTCATCAATGGTCAGGAATACTATTAACCGTTCTTTGTGGATTGGGTTGGATGATGCGATCTTCCTCTTTCAATATTCCTGATTTTAAAAAACTAAACAATCTGTTGGTCATATTCGCACTATTGTTCGTTGGTCATAACGGAGGTTCATTAACTCATGGAGAAAATTACCTTTACGAAGGTGCTCCAGAATGGATTAAAGCACAACTTATCGATGAGGAAATTGAGCGAAATTTTACAGATGTTTCTCTAGATAGTATCTATGCTTATAAGGATTTAGTGCAACCCTTGTTTGAAAGAAAATGTACCTCATGCCACAACGATAAAATTCAAAGAGGAGGACTCAATATGACTACGGCAGTAGGATTATTTAAAGGAGGTAGTAGCGGTAAAGCAATTGTACAAAAAGACTTAAATAAAAGTTTAGTTTACAATCGGATTATCAAAGAACAGTCAGATAAAAGGTTTATGCCCCCCGCAGGCATTCCACTAACCTACGCTGAAATTCGATTGATTGAATGGTGGATCTTAGAAGGAGCAAAAATTGACAAACCGCTTTCAGAGCAGGGTTTAAGTTCAGATATCCAGCATTTACTACTCAAACACTACAGTCTTGATTCAAGAGAGAAGCCTTGGTATGAAAAAGTAAGCTTAAAACCCCTTTCTGAGCAAGACTATTCCCGTCTTGAAAAACAGCAATTGAGTTGGCGAAAACTATCAGCAGATAATTCTTTACTTGACATTCGTTTTCAAGGAAAAGCCATAACTGAAGAGACTATATCTGTTTTGGCTGACTACGCTTCCTATATCACTTGGCTAAATTTAAGCGAAGCAAATGTCCAAAACAGTGCATTAGATGCTATTGCACAAATGGAAAATCTCACGAGATTATATCTTCAAAAAAACGACTTATCGGATACAAATTTGGATCTATTGAGTTCTCTCAATCATCTTGAAATTTTGAACCTCCACAGCACTCAGGTTGATAAGCAAATATTTGATATTGCCAAACAACTCCCCGCTTTAAAAAAATTGTATTTGTGGAATACCGCTGTAAGTAGTAATCAAATCATGAGTCAACAAGCTTTATTTCCAGACACCGACTTAGTTGGAGGTCTAGAATAACGAAACCCTTCCCTTTTCGGGAATTGCAAACTGTCGCAGGTAAATTGTATTGCCCCACTGCGTTCGTTCTTTTTTAATTTGAGCAACCACCTCAGCAGGATACTGGCTTTTGTGGCACAATAATGCCTTATAAGCTTGATTATAATGCGCCTCTGAAAAAGAGATTCGAGTCGTTAAATAGCTTGGATCTTGACCTCTTAGCGTCTTTGCTTTGGATGAGGGCAATAAATCTTTAGGAATTCCAAAATAAAACAAATCCATCGGTTGATCCCAAAGTTGAGAAACAAAAATCTGAGTTACAGAGGCACCTACTAAGCGGTGATCCATATGGGTGGTTGCACCATCAGGACCCCAAGTAATAATAGCATCAGGAGCTGTATCAGTTATGATTTCTTTAAGTTCTAAAATCAAACTCTGTACATGAGGAATATGTCCGTCAAATCCTTCGGCTGCTCTCAGTTGGTCATGATAGTCAAGATGAATTAAGTTAACTCCTAAAGCTTCTGCGGCACATTGCATCTCAGCCCTGCGTATGACAGCCAATCTATCACCAGCCTCATAGTCTGTGTATTCATTTACACCCAAACGACCGTCTGTAGCGATAACTAAAGTAACTTCTACGCCTTCTTCAACTGATTTTACTAAAAGAGGGGCTATTGATTGTTCGTCATCTGGATGTGCAAAAATTGCTAATAGCTTTTTTGGCCGTTCTTGGGCATCCATAGAAAGTACAAAAAAACAACTAATGACAGTTAGCGTGGCTTTAATTCTATTCATTCTAATTGAGTATTTAATTAGTATATTGAGTTTTAATTCAACAGTCAATATACAAAAAGTATGTCTCTAAAATCCTTACCCTTGTATCAATTGTTGTTCCTTGGGTTACTTCTATTGAGCTTTAATAAATCATATTCCACAAACGTACAACTGTCACAAACAAATGAAGAAAAACCTCTTCGTGTAGGCATTATAGGATTAGTTCACGATCATGTGCACTGGATTTTTAATCGGAAGGGGGATGATGTAGTCGTGGTCGGAATAGTTGAAACCAACCAAAAAGCGATAGCTAAATATCAAAAGCGATATAACCTTCCCGATTCGCTGTTTTTTAGCAGTTATAAAAGTCTGTTCCAAAAAGCAAAACCTGAAGCAGTATCCGCTTTTAATCAAACTAACAGACACCTTGAGGTTGTAGAATTTTTTGCCCCTCTTAAAATTCCCATCATGGTAGAAAAGCCTTTGGCAACGAATTATGAGGAAGCAAAAAAAATTGAAACCCTGCATCAAAAATACCAAACTCCTATCCTTACAAATTATGAGACTTCTTGGTATGAAAGTACTTATGAAACAAAAAAAATGGTCGATAATGATCTGCTAGGCGGCTTGACGAAAATGGTCTTCAATACAGGTCACCCTGGCCCTCAAGAAATCGGCTGTTCTCCGGAATTTTTAGAATGGTTGACCGACCCGGTTCAAAATGGAGGTGGAGCTTTGACTGACTTTGGATGTTATGGTGCGAACATTGCAACTTGGTTTTTAGAAGGACAATCCCCTCTAAGGATCAGTTGTATTGCCAAGCAAACAAAACCAGACCGCTATCCCGATGTGGATGATGACACCACAATTGTTTTGGAATATCCTAAACAACAGGTTCTTATTCAGGCCTCTTGGAACTGGTCCCACAATAGAAAAGACATGCAAGTCTATGGTTCAAACGGTTATATAGATGCCAAAACCAGTAGGGAAATGATCGTATTAGAAAATGAAAAAAAGGGATCCTATACCCATAAGCCCCCCTCGATTGCCTCCAACCAAAAAGATCCTTTTAGACTCCTTCTTGAAGTAACTAAATACAATAAAAAACTTCCTCCCTTTAGTCTGTATAGTCTTGAAAATAATGTGATTGTTTCTAAAATATTGAGCCTCGCAAAAAAAGCTGCTGAAACAAATCAAACACTGAATTGGAATGCTCTTTAATACTCAAATTTCAATCGAATTTATAACTTTACGATGTGTCTAAAATTATTATTGTAATGGGTGTGAGTGGATGTGGAAAAACCACCTTGGGGAAAGCCTTAGCATCCACTTACAATTACACTTTTTTAGAGGGAGATGACTTTCATTCTAAAGAAAACATAAAGAAAATGAATAATGGAATTCCACTAAACGACACAGATCGCTTCCCTTGGTTAAAGCAAATCAATGCCTGCCTGAAAAATCATTTAGGAACTAACACTGTCTTAGCTTGTTCAGCCTTAAAAAAGAGGTACAGACAGCTCTTGAGTAATGATTTACCTCATGATTCAATTCTTTGGGTGTATCTGGATACTGTTATTACTGTCTTGCAAAAGCGAATGGAAGAGCGTACTCATTTTATGCCCCCTGGCTTACTACAAAGTCAATTGGATACCCTAGAAGCTCCAAAAGAAAGCATCAAACTGAACAGTAGCCTGCCTGTCAGACAAATGATTAAACAACTAAAACCCTATCTCAATGAACACTAAAATGCAATGGGGGATTGCCGGAATGGGAGTCATGGGAACCAGTCTAAGTAGAAATTTTTCTCAAAATGAAATCTCTCTAGCCTTATTTAACAGACGTGTAGAAGGAAAGGAAGAAGATGTTGCAATGAAAAAAAAGCAACTTTACTCTGAACTTAATCAAGCCCAAGCCTTTGAGGAATTAAAGGACTTTGTTTCCGCCCTTGAGCAGCCACGAAAAATATTTATTATGCTGCCCGCAGGAAAAGCTACAAGCCATTTTTTTGAACAGTTGATCCCCTTGCTTTCAAAAGGAGACATTGTCATAGACGGAGGTAATGCGCATTATAAAGAAACTGAGAAGCGAGCAAAAAGGCTAGACGACGAAGGCATTTTATTTTTGGGTGTTGGTGTGTCCGGAGGGGAGGAAGGTGCTTTAAAAGGACCTTCCCTAATGGTTGGAGGTGATCATACCGCCTATGAAATTGTAAAGGAGGACTTATTTAAAATCGCTGCAAAAAAAAGGAACAAAATTCCTTGTTGTGCCTATTTTGGAACAGGTGGTTCAGGGCACTTTGTCAAAATGATACACAATGGAATTGAATATGCTGAAATGCAGTTGCTAGCTGAACTATACGCCCTTGCAAGCTGCACTATGTCACATGATGAGATTCAAAAAACTCTAAGTCAATGGAACGCAACTAAAAGTAAAAGTTACCTTTTAGAGATTACCGCATCGCTATTAAAATATCGAGAAGGTGAGACTCCTTTTATTGAATTAATTCGAGATCAGGCTTCCAACAAAGGAACAGGAGCATGGGCAACAGCTTCAGCTACAGCCCTAGGCTATCCAAATTCGCTTATGGCAGCGGCACTCCATGCGCGTTATCTCTCCTTTTTTAAAAAAGAGCGTGTTCATTTTTCAAAACATTTTGACAACCCCAAATCAACTGTTAAAATTTCCTCCGCAATACTTAAAAACGCTTACGACCTATCCCGATGGATTAACCATCATCAAGGGTTTGAAATGCTCACCCTAGCTGCAAAAGAATACAAATGGACATTGGATTTAAGTCAAGTCGCCTCCGTCTGGGCTGAGGGCTGTATTATTAAGTCCGATCTTATGAATGATTGCATTAAACTTTTGCAAGACAATACTATGCTGCTTTTAAGTGAGGGTTTTAAAGAGCATTTAAACGATGGAAAAGAGAATTTGAAAGAACTACTTCAGCGAGCGGTAACAAATGAAATTCCTATCCCCTGTATGCAAAGTGCTTGGACGTATTTCGCTGCATTAAAAACTCAGAATAGTAGTGCAAATATTATTCAGGCTCAACGTGATTATTTTGGAGCACATGGCTTCTTAAGAACCGATAATGACCTTCAAGATTTAGTACACGGGCCTTGGTGTTCTTAATCAATCCTACCTACAGGACGAACCTCTGAACCTTTTATTCCAGTTAATCGATCTCCTAATACCCCACGAACTGAATCTGCAATTTTAGATATTTTATCAACCCTTTCTGGATGGGCCACTGCAAGATTAACTTGTTCTTCTGGATCTTGACTTAAATCATACAACTCGGCTTCGCTAATTTTATTCATGTCATACTGTACAGGAAATCCATCATTGGTTCCTTGACGTCCGTTTAAACTTCGATAGGTATGGGGAACGTATAATTTCCAGTCCTTATGTCGAACGGCATGTAGTTCATTGGTACGGTAGTAAAAGAAAAAATTATCGTGTGGTGACTGGACGGTTTTTCCCGTAAGAAGCGGTACAAGAGATTCTCCATCTATTTTTTTCTGAGGTAAATTACTCCCCGTAAACTCCGCCAAAGTCGGTAGCCAATCAATGCCCATAGCAGGCGCATCAATACGGGTATTGGATTGAATTGCTTTTGGGTAACGAACAATCCCTGGGACTCGATGTCCACCCTCCCAATTGGTTCCTTTCCCTTCTCTAAAGATTCCTGGTGAACCCGAATGCCCACCATACGAAAGCCAAGGGCCATTGTCTGAAGTAAAAATAACTATGGTATTCTCCTCTAAACCTTCCTTCTTAAGAGTTTTAAGTATTTGTCCTACACTATCGTCAATTTCACTGATGACATCTCCATACGATCCTCTGGCTTGGGTATTCTGAAATGCCTCAGCAGCAAACAAAGGAACATGAGGCTGGGGGTGAGGCAGGTAAACAAAAAATGGAGTTGCTTTATTCTTTTTGATAAAACCTATCGCTTTTTCAGTAAGCGCAGCAGTAAGAAAGGTTTGATCTTCCAAAACACGCAGAGGAGTTTCATTTTCATAAAGTGAAATGTCTGGAAAGTTAAATACAGTTCCTTGTTGTGGGTGTTTAGGCCACATATCATTAGAATAAAGAATGCCGTAAAATTCATCAAAACCGTGTTTGCGAGGTAAAAACTTTGGGGCATCTCCCAAATGCCATTTACCAAAAATTCCAGTTGTATAACCTCGTTCTTTGAGTAGTTCTGCCAGGGTTGTTTCCTCCGGGTTCAGTCCCACTTTTGACCCTGGGCTATAGGCATTGTGAATCCCGATACGATCCGGGTAGCAGCCTGTTAATATTGAAGCCCTGGAGGCAGAACAAACCGGTTGAGTGGCGTAGTAAGAAGTAAATAAGGCTCCTTCAGCAGCCATTTGGTCCAAATGGGGAGTGCTAATGTCCTCTGCTCCATAAACACCTAAATCTCCATAACCTTGATCATCGGTCAAAATAAAAATAATGTTGGGGGGTCGCTTTTCCTCCGTGGCTTTACACCCTATCAAGAATAGGGCGAGAAAGAATAGTACATAATGTCTCATACTTCTAAGCTTACCGTTAAACCTTTCATTGTTTTACTTAACTTCTTTTAAAGCATTTTGAATCAGGGTTGTTAAATGTGTTTTGTGTGCTATAGAGCCAATATCTCCTTTTGGCTTTTTTGTCCATCCCTGAATTTCATTCAAGTTATAAAGTGCCATAGATTGAGCCATGGTGTTGAATCTGGAGGCCTTTCTCCCAGAGACAATTTCGATTAATCTTTTAACATAAGTCAGTTGTAAGTTTTGACGAAAGGAATTGATATTTCCTTTAATATCTGCAGCAAAGAGAGTCTTGTTTAAATCAGTCATAAATTGATCTAGCTTATATTGATTGCCATAAAGTTCAGAGTCAACAATCCGCTGCAAAGTATTGGGGTGTAACAGATGAGCTAGAACTCTTGATTGATATCCTAATACGATATTGTGAATCTTAGGGTCTTCAGGTCCTGAGAAAAACTCAAATCCCCTTCTTTTCTTCGCAAGGTAATTATAGACCTCTTTGGGTGTACTGAACGCGTTTGGAGCAAAAATATGTGAACTAATGGCACTAAAAGCTCGCTTTTGATCAGCCAAACTAACTGGAGTGTAAGGCTGCTGAGCATTTTTTTGTCCATAGGCAGCTCTTTCTACATATACTCCACCGATAAATCTTGATAAAATATCTCCAGCTCTGGCTGCTTGACTATTTAATACGTAATACGAACGTCTCAAATCATCGTAAAATTCACCGTCTTTACTAAACTGATTTTTAATGTTCTTTTTTAAATTGTTAACTAACTTGATTCGATCAATAGAATACTGTATCTGGTCTGATGAAAGGTCCCCTGTCATTACACGTGGGTCAATTGCCTTTCCAGGAGAGCGCATGTCGTCAGCATCATTTCCAAAAATCAATTCTTTTTCGGTTGAACGCTCTAAAATTGCTTCGCGTTCTTCTGCACTTTCGAATGGTTGATATCCAAATTGAATTGCCCAAACATCATAAGGTCCTAAGGCAGTATCTGCGTATTGCCCTTGTTTGTCTCGGTCAGGATTAATGTTTAGTCCAGCATAATCCATTACCGACCCTGTTAAGGCTTTCCCTTCAATAAATTCGGCATCATATAATTCCTCAGGGCTAAATAATTGACTTGCTTTCATATTGTGATTCAAGCCTAAAGTATGGCCTACTTCATGCATTATAAGTGCTTTCATACTTTCCTTTTTGACCTTCTCAAGTTCAAAATCTGAAGCATTTATTATTTGTAAAAACGTATTCCCAAAAAGGAGGTTTTCATGCATTAGGCTTCCTAAAGAACAGTATTTAGGTGACTCTTTATTCTCTTTGCTTTGTTGTAGTTCTTCATAAGTTTCTAGATCCATAGCTTCTGATGCGTTTACAAAAAGCTTGTCATAAAATACTCGATTTGTAAAATGAACAAATTCTAGCATAATATCTGCCCCAATAATTTCTCCTGTTTTAGGATTCTTCATGCTTGGTCCATAGCCTCCAAAGGGTGGTCTTGGAGAGGACGTCCAGCGCAAAACATTGTAACGAATATCGCCTGCATCCCAATTGGCATCGTCAGGTTGAATTTTAACCTCTATCGCATTTTTAAAACCCGCTTTTTCAAAAGCTTTATTCCATGCGAGAACCCCTTCAGTTATCGTTTCTCTCCATTCCATTGGGGTAGAGTTTTCAATCCACCAAGTAATTGGTTTCACAGGTTCAGAGATCGCTCTATCGGGGTTTTTCTTTATTAGCTTCCAACGGTTGATCATATCGCGATAATTCGTGGTGGTGGTTGCTGTTTGATCATTTACCTGAGTGATAAAATACCCTACTCGTGGATCGTCCATTCTCACTTCATAATCATCCTCAGGCATTTTTAAAAAACTGTGAAATACTTTAATAGATACATTTCTAGCGTCTGTTACCGCCTCAGATCCTCCATTTATGACACTTGGGTTTCTAAAGACATATTCAGTCTTGATGTTCGTGTTTTCTGGGTAATTTTTTATCTCCTCTATTTTAGATTTATTTTTAGCAAAAGAACCTAAACTAAACGCATTTGAGGATGATTTTGGACCTTTTGGTTCTTTTACGCGAGTGAAAGTCTCTGATAAAAAGAGATCATTGGCATTAATCAGGTATAATCCGTTTTCCTTATCGTGTGCTAGAATTTTACTACTTGCTATTAGTGCATCTGAAATATTCGCATCTTTTGACTTTGAGAGTGGGTTATTGGGATCAAAATAATAGTTTGTGTTTGGTGCTATAATTTCAATTTTATTGTAATACTTTTTTATTTCAAATAAAGTTGAGCCCATATATGAACCTCTAAAACTGCCTGCCTCAAGAATCCCATCAGCAATTTGTGAAAAATAAATAAACTCATTCTGGAACTGCTCTTCTTTAACGGTCATTTTAACTTCCGCTGTTACAGTGTCCTGATAGATTGTGAAAAGGCCCTCTATTTTTTTACATGATTTAGTAAGTTCTTCTATTGTTTTTTCTTTCTTTTCAGCCTTATCTTTTTTAGTGTCTTTTTGGGCAAAGCTCACCCCGTAGAAAAACAGTGTGAGTAAAAGCATTTTAAATTTCATTCAATTGTTTTTTTGGTGATGTTTAGATGTATACGGTTTGAGATTAAAATTAGTCGTAAATTACAAAAACTAATAGGATTTCGTTTGAGTTCTTGCTGACCTTTCTAATCAAACAATAGCTGTGCTGTGGCTTCCCCTATCTTACTTCCTATAGCGATGCCCATACCTCCTAAACGAACCCCAAGGGCAATATTTGAATCGATCTTTTCAACTAAAGGGGTTTTATTCTTTCCAAATGCCATAATACCAGACCATTCCACATCTATACGAAATGGTTGATCTGGAAGAATGATGTTGCTTAAATCTTCTAGTAACTGCTGTTTAATTTTCGAATTAGATCCAAAATCAGTAGTCGTTTCACCTTTAAAATCCAAAACTCTTCCCCCGCCAAAAAGGATTCTGTTATCTATATTCCTAAAATAATAGTATCCTTCTTTGTAATGAAAGGCCCCTTTTACTTTTAAGCCTTCAATCGGATGGGTTAATACAACCAATCCTCGTCCTGGATTCAGCTTGAGTCTGGGGAAAAACTGTTTTGAAAAGGCGTTGGTACAAACAGCTAATTTGTGAGTATTAATTTCAATATTTTGGTCCTTTAACTTAACTGTAATTTTAGGCTTGGACTTCGACAGTTCAAATCCGTTGACTTCAGTTAGAGTCATATAATCGATTTCACAACTGTTGATTTTTGATCTGAGGGCACGCATCATTTTCCCACTGTTAAGCTGGCCCTCAAAAGGGTTTTCAATCAGATGATGTACTTGTTTTTTACTAAACCCAAAGCTTTCAATTTTAGAATTATTAAATTGAAAAACTGGTTGCCCGAACAAAGGATATAATAGCGTATTAATCTCCTCTATTTTATCAATTGCTCTTGGGTTTTCTTCAAAGAATAGCTCATAACCTCCTAAGGGTTGGAACCCAATTTCATTTTCTCCTAAAGTGCTCTTTAAAAGTGTAAGTCCTTCAATTCGCAGCTTAACTAAATCGAGTAATGCTTGTGCTTCCATGAGTTGAGTATCATCAATCAATTCAGATAAAGATCCAAAACAAGCAAACCCAGCATTCTTGGTACTTGCTCCCGATGAAAATAAGCCACGTTCTAAAATGGCAATACGAGCCTTAGGATAACGTTTTCGATAAGACAACGCACAAAACATACCCGTGATTCCTCCACCTAAGACCACCAGATCATAATCCAGCATTTCAGATTGTTCCCAGTAGCTCAGCACCTTTTAAAGGTTAAAAATTAGTTCCATTTGGACCCACTTTTCTCCTGGCTTGGCATTTGGAAGCACTTGCTGGTAATTGGACATCAATTCTTCCCACTCTTGAACTTTTGGATCGCTTTTGTCCATGGCTGCTTTTGCCTCTAATGAAAAGTCTTCAGTCGTTTCCATGATCATGAATAGGCGGTTGGATACTTGATAAATTTCCATACACTCAACTCCAGTACTTTTAATCTGTCGAATAATCTCAGGCCATACTTTTTTATGATGTTCGATATAAGCCTCCATCAAAGTATCATCCTCTTTAAGGTCTAGGGCAAAACAGTATTTTTTTCGCTGATCAACCATCTTATTTTGCAAGGTTTAAGTTTCGGTACCCAAATAGTATCACAACTAAGAAAGATATTAAGGGAAGTATAAATGAAAAGTTGACTTCGGGTACTCCAAGGATTAAAACATCGTTATAGCCTTGACCTCCAATATCTAAAATCATCCCTTGTAAAATTGGCATAAAAGCTCCTCCAACTATAGCCATTACTAAAAATGCAGAAGCTGGTTTGGCATCATCTCCCAATCCTTTTAGTGCAATCCCGTAGATGGTCGGAAACATTAGTGACATACAAAAAGAGGTAAGTACCAAAGCGTATAAACCGCCTTTACCAGATATAAAAATTGTTCCTAGACAGCATACTACTGCAAATATTCCAAGATACATTATAAGTCTGCCAGCATTGATGAATTTCATTACATAAGTAAATATAAAACGACCTGTTAAAAAGATGACTAAGGCGGCATAGGCATAATTAACAGCCTTTTGATTGTTGATTCCTAAGTTTTCAGCATATTGATAAATGTATGTCCAGCACATGATTTGAGCTCCTACATAAAAAAGCTGTGCAATAACGCCACCTACAAAATGTTCTTTTTTATAAATTCTTTTGATGGACACCCACATGCTTGAAGTCTCTTGGTTTTTGGGGTCTTCAGGCATTTTAACAAAAGTAATCAGCACCAAAAGAAGAAATACAAAAATTCCAAGTGCAACATAAGGGTTTCGTATGAGTTCAAGATCTGCGGTTTTGACTGCTTCCTTGGCTGGAGAAGAAAGCGTCTCGTAGATTCCATTTCCTTGGGCATCCAAATCGTCTGACTTAAGAGAACCTAAAATAAAAGTCTGTGCTACCAAGAGCCCCATAAGTGCTCCAAGAGGATTAAACGCTTGTGCCAGATTCAGCCTTTGGGTGGCAGTAGCTTCATCACCCATGGAGAGGATGAAAGGATTGGCAGTAGTTTCCAAAAAAGCCAACCCAAAGGTAAGTATGTAGAGTGCTGCTAAAAAGAAGGCGTAATTTTCTAAAGCTGCTGCAGGAAAAAACAACAAAGCTCCAATAGCATAAAGTCCCAAACCAACTAAGATTCCAATCTTGTAAGAGTACTTTTTTACTACATAGGCTGCCGGTAAGGCCATAGTAAAATACCCCCCGTAAAAAGCCGCTTGTACCCATGATGCCTGGGTATTGTTTAATTCTAAAATTTTTTTAAATGCTGAAACCATCGGATTGGTGATGTCGTTTGCAAAGCCCCAAAGTGCGAATAATGAAGTAATAAGCACGAAGGGAATCACCAATTCTTTAGGGACAACTGCTACTTTATTTTTTGAATACATATGATACTGATTATAAAGATCGATCTAAATGTGTATACCCCCCGTCAACATACAAAAGCTGACCGGTAGTATGACTGGATTGTTGAGACAATAAAAAAGCAACGGTGCTACCTATCTCTTTTGGAGTAGTCATTCTGTTTTCTAATGGAATGTTGTTTTCTATCATTTTGAGTTTAGTCTGAGGGTCAGGAAAAGTTTGAACCCATTTTTCATATAATGGGGTGTACGATTCCGCAACGATGACAGAATTTACTCGAATTGAATAGGGAAGTAATTCTACTGCCCATTCACGGGTGAGCGCATTCCTCCCTCCGTTTGAAGCTGCATAGCCTGAGGTTCCTCCCTGTCCAGTTACAGCTGTTTTTGAACCGATATTTACAATAGCTCCTTTGGTTTTTTTTAAGGCGGGTAAGCAATAATGAGCCATCATAAAATAATGCGTAAGATTTTTGTTGAGTGATTGGGTAAAGGTCTCGAAATCTCCTTTAGCCAAACTTACACCATCATTAACCCCTGCATTGTTAACCAATCCATCAATTATCCCATACTGATCAAGTACTTCTTGAACAGCTTTTTTACATGCATCAGCATCTGTAAGTTCAGCATAAGCAAAACCCGCTTTTCCCCCTGCAGCTGAAAGTTGGTTTACTGCTTCTGGTATTGTTTCTTTATTTCTACCGATGATTACAACTTGAGCTTCTTCTTGAATCAACTGTTCACATATCCCATAACCAATTCCTTTAGAGCCTCCTGTTACAACTACGACTTTCCCTTTCAATTGTAAATCCATATCCCTTATTCTTTAATGTTGTAAATTTTAGCTGCATTTACTCCAAAAAGTTTTTCTTTTGCCTTAGAAGAAAAGTCAACCGTATAATTTGAAACCAAACTGACTACCTCATCATAGCCCCCTGCCAATAAACAAACGGGCCAATCTGATCCAAATAGAACTCGATCTTCTCCAAAGGCATTAAAAACCTCATCTAGATAGGGTTCGATTTGCCCCACTTCCCAATTTTTTAAATCAGCCTCAGTAATAAGCCCAGAAATTTTACAGGACACATTAGGTGCTTTTGCTAATTCATGAATTAAACTTTTCCAAGGGTGTAAGATTTGTTTTTTTATATACGGTTTTGCAATATGGTCCAATACAAACTCCTGATCGTAAAATTGATTTACCATTTGAATGGCTGATTCTAATTGATTTGGGAAAATTAAAATGTCGAAGGGAAGATTAAATTGACTTAATGTACTGATCCCTTTTTGAAAATCAGCAGACACAAGAAAATCTTCTTTTTCAGCCTGAACAATATGTCTAACTCCCTTAAAAAAGCTGTTCTGAGAAAAATATTCCAAGCGTTCTTCTACATTTGCTGCTCGTAAATCAATCCAACCCACAACTCCTTTTACAAAGGCATACTCAGCAGCTAGTTCAAGTAAAAATTCTGTTTCTTCCTCTGATTGATCTGCCTGAACAGCGATACAGCCATCGATCTTATGATGTTGCAGATGGGGTTCTAAATCCGATGGGGAAAAATCTGCTTGGATTACTTTCATTGATTCATCAATCCACGCATCTCGCTGGGGATTATAGTTCCAAAAGTGTTGATGTGAATCGATTTTCATCCTTGGTCTTTGTGTGCAACAACCTTTTGTTTTGATACTCCCAAACCATCTATTCCTAACTCAACTTCATCACCAGGTACAAGATATTTAGGAGGATTTAATCCCAATCCTACACCAAAGGGTGTGCCCGTAGAAATAATGTCGCCAGGTAGTAAAGTCATAAACTGACTAATATAACTAATCAGTTCTTGAACATTAAAAATAAAATCCTCTGTGCTGCTGTTTTGCATGGTTTGCCCGTTGAGTTTAAGCCATAAATTCCGTTCATTAGGATCAGCTATCTCGTCAGTTGTTGCAATAAAAGGTCCCAGAGGTGCAAACGTATCGCAGCTTTTGCCTTTGACCCACTGACCGGATCGTTCTATTTGAAATTCACGTTCACTAACGTCATTGTGTAATACGTAACCTGCAACATGACTCAATGCATCAGCTTTACTAACATAAGAAGCCTTGGCTCCGATTACTACAGCAAGTTCCACTTCCCAATCTGTTTTGATACTCCCTTTGGGGATGATAATATTATCATTTGGACCCACAATTGCAGATGTTGCTTTAAAAAAGAGTACCGGCTCTTTTGGTGGTTCCATACCACTTTCCTCTGCGTGTTTCGCATAATTTAAGCCAACACAAACAATCTTAGAAGGCCTCGCTAGAGGAGCCCCCAATCGAACACTAGGGTCAATAACAGCACAATGAGTTTGGTTGTTAACCAACCATGACTCAAGAGCTTGAATACCTCCTGAACCAAAAAATTCCTCATTGTAATCTTCTAAAAAATCACTAACATCAATTCGAGTACCGTCTTGAAGTTGTACTCCTGGTTTTTCGTTACCATTTGTTCCAAATCGAATCAGTTTCATATACTTATTTTCCGTTTAATTTTATAAAACCTCCGTCTATGGGATAATCCGTACCTGTAATGAATCCCGCTTCGTCTGAACTCAAGTACAATGCGAGAGTAGCGATTTCCTCTGGAGTTCCCATTCTTCCGATGGGTTGTGTTTTTGATAATTTTTCAAACATTTCTTTTTCTTGCCCAGGATAATTTTTTGAAATAAACCCATCTACAAAAGGAGTATGTACTCGAGCTGGTGAGATTGAATTACAGCGTATGTTGTACTCCAAAAAGTCTTTGGCTATAGAGTAGGTCATCGCCAAAACCGCGCCTTTGGTCATTGAGTACGCAAAGCGATCTTTTATCCCTACAGATCCTGCTATAGAAGCCATGTTGACAATTGCTCCCTTTCCTGCATTTTTCATAAAAGGAATGCAGGCTTTAGTACAATTAAACACCCCTTTCACATTGACATTATATAGGCGATCAAAATCTCTCTCTACTGTTGATTCTGCTGTGCCTATATGAGCGATACCTGCATTGTTTACTAATACATCAATAGAATCTTTTTCAGCAATTGATTGAACTAGGGTGTTTATTTGGTCAAACTCGGTAACGTCTACTAAATGGGCTTCAGCAGTGTTTCCTATCTCTAGAATTTCAGCGACGGTCTGCTCCGCAGCATTTGAATCAGTTTCAAAAATAAGGATCTTGGCTCCTTGGTTTGCAAAAGTAGTCGCTATTGCTTTTCCAATCCCACTCCCTCCACCAGTGATTAATGCTGTTCTTCCTTTGAGACTGAAATTTGACATAACGATAGTTGCATTTTAAGTGGTTCTTTAACACTAAAAATACACAATTGAACGACTCTTTCAACCAATTCAAAAAAATAAAAGGATAAGTCCAGCCAACCATAGCCTTATTATCCTTTTAAAAAAGAAGGGTGTGAAGCCCTTCGGTTGCGAAAGTAAAAATTAAATAAGTAAACAGGTCCTGTTTGTACTATTATTTTTAAATCTCTAGGTTTTTATAAATCAATCGGTACAGTGAGATTTTAGTACCTTGACCTTATATATGAAATTAAATGCTATGAAATTTGTTCCATTATTAATTTTACTATTTATGTCACAAGGCTATGAATCCCAACCCTTTAAACTGATTAAAAGCTATGATAATTTTGATATCAGATATTACCCCACAGTAGCTATGGTTCAGACCAAAAGTAGTCCAGGGTCTGAACAAAATTTTAGAAAGCTCTTTCAATACATCTCTGGATTTAACGAATCTAATCTTAAAATCGCAATGACAACCCCTGTCCATTTGGAAAAAACAGAGGGTAGTGAAAAAATGTCATTTGTGCTACCAAGCAACCTAGAACAAGCTCCTAGACCTCAAAATAAAAGTGTCAAAATCATTCAATCAAAAGAAGCCTATTTTGCAGCGATTGAATACGGCGGCTACTCCAATACATCAAAGATAAATTACTATACCAAACTCCTTCAAGAGTCTTTGGAAAAAAATAAAATTAAATTTAAAGGTCCTCCTGTTATATTGGGCTATAACTCCCCGTATAAATTTTTTAATCGAAAAAATGAAATTATAATCGAAGTCAACTATGATTAAGTTCGCTCCTTTCGTTTAAATCCTTTTTCTTTAAATGAAAAAATACTACATTGGTAGTAATAATTATAAACCAATTGAAATGAAACACATTTATTTATGCATGTTGTTATTATTCACTTTTACTTTTGGGGTGAATGCACAGGAAAAAGTAGTCCTCAAACAAACCTTTATTAAGGTAGAAGAAGGAAACAATTATGCTGAAGATTTAAAGGAGAAGTTTTCAAAATTTGCACAAGCTCGTATAAACGCAGGTTATCAGTCTGGGTGGCATCTTTGGGAAGTTGTGGGAAATCCACAAGCAGTGTTTAGCCATATCATTGTTGAGCCTATGACTATCAGCCAAATGGAAAAAGAACGGAATTGGGACGACTGGAGAAAAATGCGTTCTGAAACACTTCCGAATATGACCGATAATGACTGGAGAACATTTATGGAAGATGTGAGAGAAAAGAGAAATATTGTCGCTGAAGCAATGTTTGTGGGAGTAAAAGACATCGGAAAAACAAGTGGCGTTAGCCTACCTGATGATATAGGTGTCATTAATTTTATGAAGGTTGCACAGGGAAAAAACAAGACCTATGAAACTATGGAATTAGAGCTTTACAAAGGGGGGCTAGGTAAAAATGATCCACGTAGTGGTTGGTCTTTAGGAAGAAGAATAGACAAAGTGGGAACCGATATTTATTGGAATTACTTTACAGTAGACTGGTATTCAAATTATACAGACTTTGTTAAAACTGCTGCTAATGTTCAAGCTTGGGACGCAGACATAAACTATGAAAAAATGTTGAATATTAGAGATTTACGCGAATCTGTTGTCATTAGAAAAGTAATGATGCTAGAATAAGCTTTTCAAGTCTTTTAAAAATAAAACCCTCTTAATTTTGAGGGTTTTTTTAGTTCCTTTTATTAAAAAAATATAGAAAAATGGGTGGAATAAACAGAATTAATATAAATCCAAATTTTAAATATAAAAAGACTGCTAAAGCAATTGAAAATAACAAAGCATAGAGGTATTCTTTTTTCATTAATTCTTATGCTTATTAGCCCTTCCATGTACCTCCATAACGATAGTGATGATTGTTTGGTTTAACTTCAACAACACAAATTTTACATAAAAAGTACCATAAATGATCGGTCTTATATTGCACTCTGTACATCACATTGTATTCTTTTTTACAACCCTCGCATAATTTGAATCTACTCATAGGCTGTTTATCATAAGTTAAGGAAAAAATTTAGTAGTTTTAAAGTATCGAAGTTAGCAAGAATAAAACATCAAGCAAAGGTTCTTTTCTCAGCATTTTTCTCCTTATTTTATCTGGCGAATTAGTCTTTATTCTTCCCTACTTTTTATCTCGAGTTTTTAGACCCACTTTTTTGGATGTATTTAATTTAACTAATGTTGAATTGGGGAGTTTGTTTTCGGTTTATGGAACGGTTGCTCTTTTTTCTTACATTTTTGGAGGATCATTAGCCGACCGTTTATTACCTGGTAAACTTATTGCAATTTCTTTGATTTTAACCTCATTGGGAGGACTTTTACTTGCGACTTATCCATCTTTTTTTGTGTTGCAAATAATTTATGGTTATTGGGGATTTACTACAGTATTCCTTTTTTGGAGTGCGATGATTAAAGGCACTCGTATATGGGGAGGTACAAAAAACCAGGGACAAGCTTTTGGGTTTCTTGACGGAGGTAGAGGGCTTGTAGCTGCACTCATGGGAACAATTGGTGTATTTATTTATTCCATCTTTTTAGAAACCGATGTACAAGCTGCTAATATTTTGGATCGGCAAAATGCTTTTAAATATGTAATTTTATTTTCTTCTTTTGTAGTTGCCCTTTCGGGAGTCTTGGTCTATTTTTACCTTAACATAAAACCAGAAGAGGAACAGGGTATATCTTTTTCGTCTCATTCGTTGAAAGATATTCTAAAAGTGCTAAAATTGGAATCTGTTTGGCTTTTGATGCTGATTATTTTCTGTGCTTATTTTGGATACAAGGTTACTGATATTTATTCCTTATACGCTTCAGAGGTAATGAATTATAACGAATTAGAAGCAGCAAATATAGGTTCGCTCCAACTGTATCTAAGGCCAATTGCATGTGTACTCTTTGGCTTTTTAGCCGACCGATCAAAAAGTATATTATGGATTACTATAGGATTCCTTATTATGCTTTTAGGCTCCGTACTTTTTGCCTCTGGTGTCATTAAATCTAATCTAAACCTGTTGTTTTTTCTTTCTCTTATCATATTGGCTGTTGGGACTTATGCTATTAGAGCACTTTATTTTGCCGTTATGCAAGAAGGGAAAATTTCTTTAGCTTTAACTGGAACTGCAGTAGGAATAATTTCTCTTACTGGCTATACCCCTGATATTTTTGCAGGGCCGCTAATGGGGTATTATCTAGATCGTTTCCCCGGTCTAATGGGGCACCAATATGTTTTTATCTACCTGGTGGGCTTTTCAGTAGTCGGTTTAATATGCGCCCTTCGTTTTTCCAGGATTGTGCGTTGATGAGCTATTACTCTTCTTCTTCTTCGTTTGAATCAGATTCTTGCTTAATTTTCCCAAGATTAAATCTAAGTAATAATTCATGCGTCTTTAAATTGAGTTGAGACAATGAGCTCTCTGTCGGAACCTCATAGGCATATCCAACTTCAAAATTTCCTAAAGCGATTACTGTCATTACTGACATTGCACTACTGGTTCGGAAGGAAACTCCAAATTCAAAAAAACTTTTCAAATTCAACATTGCTGTAAGGTCAGTAGTTGCTGAAAGTCCGCTTACTTTTCTGATTAAAAGTGAGGGCTTAAACAATAAGTTTGAAGACAAGGGAACGTATACCCCACCTCCCAAATAGGAGTGAACTCGGTCTTTGGAAGTGATCGCCAAATCCCTATCTCGAGTGACATTAAAGAGTCTCGGAATAGAAAATGAAACCCAAAATTTTTCTCCATTTAAAAACGCTCCTAGACCTACATTAGGATTAAAGCTAGAGATTTGTTGTTTTGTTGGGTCTGTAAAAATTGAATAGGTTGCAAGTCCACTAGGGTCAGCATTGTAAAAATTTCCTCCTCCCTTTAAGCCTAAATAAAGTTGCGTATTTTTATTTATTTCAAGCATGTATGAAAAATCAACATAAGCAAAAGTTTGCTGCTCTACAAACACTTTATCAGATACCAAAGAAATTCCCAAACCAACATTATTCTTTCGAGCTGAAGAATATGAAAATGCCAATGTTGATGGAGCATTATCCATAGAAGCCCACTGTTGGCGTGAAGTAAAGGAAAACATATTAGTCGCCTCAGCTCCCGCATAAGCCGGGTTGATTACATTCATATGGTACCTATACAAGGAATAATAACTCTCTTGTTGTGCGGCTGCAAAAGAAAGCACCATTAAAAATAATACTAAATATATTTTCTTCATCAATAGGTATAGTATCTCTAAATTAACTTTTTTAATTTAATCTTAGAGAATACTACTCCTTTTTAGCCTGCAAAAATATAAGCACAATTTTCATTTTGTGCACGGCCTAATGCCATTACACCTGATGGTACAAGTTTAATCCCAGGTAAGATGCCCTCTATCATTTCTGCATATACATCATCAGGATCTAAGTTCATTTTACTCGCTACTGCTGAACCGTAAACTCGTGTTGCAAGATCACAAACACAAAACATCGACCCACGACTTTGCAAGTCTTTTATCCCTTGTATTGGAGGCAATGGCATGTCGCCTTCCATGGGCTCATAAACAGTATTTCTTAATGATGGCTTTCCCGTTTGATTATCGTTAAAGGATACCAATTCTCCCAACTTGAACTTCTTCCATACAGAAGAATTGAATGCAAAGACTATCCCTGAATGCCTTAATACAGTCATCGCAGTCATGTTAGAGTCCTTTACCCCAACAGATTTATTGGATTCTAAAAAAGCCCAGTTCCAAACTATGGGAAGGGTATTGTGAGGTTCACTTCCATCATACACTACACGGTGATCTCCTTTAATTTTTTTAAACCAGAGGGAAATCTCCTCCTGATCGATATCGGTAGCTACTTTGACAGGATCTAGCTGATCAAAATCTTCTATAAAGTTTGGGAAAGCTGTGGCTCCAACGCCCAATGCAATTGAAGTGAAAAATTTTCGGCGATCGTAATTCATATATGTTGATTTATGGTTAGTGATCTAAATTTACAAATTAGATCCATTAAATATCATTATTTTAATTAAAAAAATCTTCTAACTGGTGGGTTTGAAATTCTTATTAGTATAGCTTAATATTTTACTCTTTTCATTTCAGCTTTTATGGAAGTTACCTGTAAGCTTTATTCTTCAACAATAGAACCCCTTTGTTCTGCATCAGTTTAATTCACCCAACCTGTTTTGATTTCCTACCTATTTTTCCATCTTATATAATAATTTTGACTGTTTTTATTGGCGTAGGGGTACAAGTCAAAAATTGGTATTTGGGGAGCTATTAATCAACAAACGGTTTTACAAGGAATGAATTTCAATCAAAATAATTCCAACTATAACTATATATTTAGTAATGCTTAAATTTAACAAACTATTCTAACGATTGTATGCTAAACGGATACACTTACAAACTTCAAATCACTAAATTAATTTTGGTCTGTCCAGCTGTGGTCATAATGCTGCTACTAGGATCTAAAATGAATGCGCAAAAACAAATAGAAGCCAAACCAAGAGAAGATCTTTCTTTTAGTGCCAACAAGCGAGTGCTGTATACGACGATTAATTCAATTGAAGTTTTTGAAACCAAGCATCCAAAATGGTCCCACTCTTTAAAAGAAATCCTCAGCATATATCTGCATACCTCGATTATAATCAGTCAAAAAGAAAATCTATTGGTATCCTTTGACGGAAGCCGCTTCCCCCTTAAATCAAAAGGTAGTGCCCTTGATCTCACTAATGAAGTCATCGGCAAAATAGGCGACATGTATTTTGGAAAAAGGGAAGTGGATAATTTAAAAAAGAATAAAGCTTATTAAGCTTTACTCATTGTTTTAGTTTAAAAAAATATCAAGGAATGCCTCTTTCCAAACTGGGTATTGCACTTTAAACTACTCCACTTTGAGCTTAAACCCAATACTTATATTCTCCCAACTTAAGGAAACTTTGCCCTCGGAATCACTTAATCTTGCTACCTTATATATTAAGTTTTCCACTGCGTTTTCGGTATATTCAGGTTTTACTTTAAATCGGAGTACATCGTCCTTTTGGTCATAATCGGCTTCCCCAAATTGATCCCAGTTGGTGTTAAAAATAACCGTCCATTCCTCCTTAGACGGAATTGTAAATAACCCGTATTTTCCGGCTTTTAAAACTTTATTATCAATCAATAAGTCTTTATTGGTTTCAAACCAAGTAGCCTTATGAGTTCCGGATTGCCATACCTCACCAAAAGGCAAAAGGTCTCCAAAAATTATCCTTCCATTTATACTAGGGGAAGAGTAGTCAATATGAATATGGGCATCGCCTATCATATTCATAGCAAATGTTTGTGGGCTTAAATTCTTCTTTGTTGAAGCAACAGTTTTTTTACCGGCCGTATGTTGGTCGTGTTCAGCAGCTCCATGGGATTGATTTTTACAGCTGAGAACTATAGCAACAAGTAGGAAATACGATAAGATCTTCTTCATGATTATCAACTTTAATTTTGGTTGTGTAAGATATCAAAAAACCTCAAATTACTAACCCAAACATAAGAGCTGAAAAATAATCTAACTTTGGTCTTGAGTTGTTATTAAAATAAATAAGTGTTCTTTTTAAAGTCAAGGAATTATAAAAGTGAATTTAGTGGATTCAATATCAGTTAAAAACACAATTAAAGGGGCCGCCTTTTCTAAATGCAAAATGTACCGTTATCGCCTTTGGCGTATTTGGGATGATAAAAAACCAAAGGTATTGTTTATCATGTTGAATCCGTCAACTGCAGATTCAACAATGGACGACCCAACAATTAGACGGTGTATAGGTTTTGCTAAATCTTGGGACTATGGGGGGCTGTATGTAGGAAATTTATTTCCCTACCGCTGTTCACAACCAAAAGGATTGTTTAAATCAATAAATGCTAAAGGAGAACAAAATCAGGCTCATTTATTAGAAATGAGTAAACTGTGCAAGATTGGAATCTGTGCTTGGGGAAATCAACCAATAATCGATAAAATTGATCCAAAACACCGGCTTGATGACCTGAATATACCCCTTTACTATATTGATCTATCATTGGGAGGAACACCAAAACATCCCTTGTATTTAGACTCCACCCTATCGCCTAAGTTACTCCCCTTAAGCTTTATGGCTCGCTATTAAGTGCTCCCCATCTTGGTCTTAATTTAGTACTGGTGTGTAGTGATTTTCAGTAATATAAGAACAAGAAAATTTTGCCCTAATATTGACATTGTAATCTGAGAGAGTAAACATTTTAAAATAGACTCTTTTAAGACCTTTGTGATTGTCTATGTGATTAGTATATATCTATTTTTGGTTAAAGCACTTTTCTTCTCTAGATCTTCAACATTTTTTTGATTGAGTAAATTGCTTGTAAAGAGAAAATAGACTAGTAAATTAAGTTTTTATTGCATTAAAGCGTATCCATTCAATTGATAATTTATAAGTACGCTTGAGCCAGAGAGTGCTTCTTCAACATTCTGATTTATTTGAGAATTCTCAATTTTTTTATAAGCTGTAGCTTGAGAACAAACAAACAATTTTACCCCGTAGTTGGATAAAAGTTTTATAACCTCAGTGTTTGGATTTTTTTTACCAAATTTTTCTTGGTAGGCACTATCTTTAAGAACTATTGTGGTTGCTGGGCCCTGAATAGTTGCTACAATTTTAACGTTAGTATTTAAAATATTTGCACAGCCCAACATATTTATAGCATGAGCAATCCCATTCAATCCTTTATTAATTCCTTCCCTTGTTTCACTAGTCGTAATCTTGTAAACCATTTTGTATTCTAAATTAGTATCTGGTTGTACGGCAACATCTCTTGAATACTTGATTTTTCCATACCCTTCAATTACAGGAGTTACCCATTGCTGAGCAGTCAAGATTGCAGGTAAATAAATACATAACACAAATAGTAGCTTTCTCATCATAAATTCATTTACAGTTAATTATCACAATATACAAAGAAGTGCCTTGACCTAAGAGTAGGGTATCTCTTTTTAAAATACAAAACCCTCCAATTAGGAGGGTTTTGTAGGAAATTATAATTTGGCTTCTTATTCCGCTTCCTTCATCGCTGCTGCCATAGCTCCTGAAGCATCAAAGTAGTCTCTCATTTCATGTATTTGACCCTTGGCATTAAATTCGAAAGAGTGATAAGCATTAGTTGTTATAACATTGCCATTCATTGGATTTTTTGCAGTCCATACTCCATAAGTTCTTACGCTTCCATTAGAATTTCCTAGAGAATCTGTTCCAGGTAACCAAACCTCTGCATTATAGGTGATTTCGTCAAAGGCATCCATCCATCCTTTGCCTGCGGATATAAAAGCATCGTATTTACCAGGCTCGGCTCCATAAAAAGGAGGATAATGTGTTACGCCTGGGCAAATTAATGGTATTTGAGCCTCTATATCTTCGGTAAGGAATAATTCAAAAAATGCTTTCGCTGTCTTTAAATTTGTAGCGTATTCATCTGACATATCAGAGCTTTGTTTTTCAACTGCCTGATTACATGATATTATTAATGTCAATAAAAAGGTTACTAAAATTGTTTTCTTCATCTTAAAAAATTTGTGATTATAGTCCATGCAAAATAGCTATAATTTAACAAGATGCCAAATAAGCTACAATTCCAAAGGAAAAATCTCATTCCTCCAAAAACTGTAAAATAATATAAAAAAACAGTTATTAATGAGCCAGTTGACGCTAAGTGATAAAGTAAAGTTTAGGAAAAACTTGTCTGATATATTGATCTAATTGGAGTTTAGTTCTTCCAAAATTAATCGTAATAGTAATTACAACAAAAATATCAACAATTGTTTAAGTTTTTATTAAATTAGTCTTGTTAAATACATAGCCATAAATAACTGTAAATCAATTTATTTTTGAAAGCAATCAGATATTTTTTGTTTTTACTATATACCATGTCTAGTTTTTCACAGCAGGGGGAAAATATTGATTTGGAAGAAGTCGTGAATGTTGCTGCATCTGTACCAAAAATTGAAATTGATAACTTGATTTATTCAATGAAGGATAGGGATAAAGTTATTACTTTGCTATTAAGGTCAAAGTTCTGGACTAAGTCATTTAATTTTACAATAAATCTGGAGGACTATGAAACCGGAAGGAAATATACTTATCAAAATGAAGGAGGTGTAAGAATATTTATAAATGATGAAGAGCTAACTGAAAGGCATTTATTTAAATCTTATAAAGCAATTAGGCAAGTACTTGAAAACTCAGAGAAAATTCAAATTATCTCATCAATTGAAAGACAAACAAAAATCAAACCACTAACTGCTATAAAAGACTCAGGGCAAATCGTATATAAATCAAATTCCGAGGAAAATCCCGTAACTCTAATTTACATAAAATCAGACCTGCCGCTTATTACTAAATACAACGGATCAAGTAAATCAAGAAGAAAAAAAACACTTGCAGACTTTGAAATAATAAATCAAGAAGAAAAATTTTCTATTAGGGGAAATGGGATATATAGTGAGAAAGTGAAAAATATTAAATTAGATAACGTTGAGGTTGTTCAAAATATTCAGGATGAGGGAATCGTTTATTCACCTAAATTATTAAATGGGAAAATTGTATTTAAAAAAAACAAGGATCTGACAAGATTATATAAAAAGAAAGAATTATATAAAAAAAAAGGACTCAATGAGTGGGGTATTGATGTGAATGCAAATTCTTGGTCAGTAGCATTAAGAGAAAACCTTAGAGGAAAACAAACAGGCATTACATCAGACGGCTTACCTCTACTTTTTGGAGCTATAACACTTGGAGATACACAGCCTGGACCTCTTTGGGTAATTGATGGAGTCCGTATGGGAACACCTCCACTGTCTATTAGGTCTTTAGCACCTCAAATACGAGAAGTAAATGTTTTGAAATTTGCCGGAGCTTCAAAATACGGTTCTCAAGGAGCAGCAGGTGTCATAGAAATAAAAACAGTTTTAAGCTCTAAAAATATTGAAAATTACAAAAGAAGCTTTGAGTTAAAAGGCAAAAGGAATATCGAACTTATGAAGGAATTTAATGTATATGAAGAACGGTTTATGTCTGAAAGAGATAAGCTTGAAGATAAAAGAAAGATTTTAATTGAACTTAACGAATTTGAAAGAGTAGATTCAATTCAAAAATTATTAGATCGTTTACTTCTAAAGAGTTACTTATTTACAGCTAACTTTGCAATTAACAATTCTGAACAAGATATAGCTCCATATCTAGCGATAAAAAAAATTCCTGACGCTAGGATAGAAATCTTAGAAAAGATAGAAAAAAAATTATCAGATAAAGTAAAAGAAACTCGTTATGGAAAACTATTTCAAAAACTTTTAAAAAAACGAAAAACTAGTGAATAATCACGATAATAACTAGTCAAAATAATAATCCCCCTTGTCTTTAATAAAATTTATCATTTATAAAAAAGATTATTAAAGTTTGAGAAACATAGACTTTATCTAAGATTCTTCATGTTTATCTTATACATTTTTTTATCAATATTTTAGTTAGGGTAGTGGTTCTAATGTTTTTTCAGGAGAGACGATATGCTGATTTTTTCTTTTATCGATAATACTTACGAGTACAAAGATTTTAGTATTGCTAAAGGAGCAGTAAGAGTGCAGTTAAAGATGAATTATGAAAAATTCTTCATTTGTAAGACCTGTTGAGAAAATTTTTATTTGAATGCTTAAAATCAGTTACTTGCGTTTAATTATCTTAATTTTGAATAATTACAATAAGAATACATAATAGATTAGATTCTTAATTACTTTATATAGTGATGAAATGAAACTGTCGAGAAAAAATATTAATAGACTTTTAATATGGAAAATTATTTTTTCTATGCTGTTTTCTTTTTTTTCTTTTTCTCAAAGTTCAACATACTCCACAACCCTTGATCTTGACGGGTCGTCTTCTTTTATTGAAATACCTTCATCAAATGATCTTAAATTTGATTCTGACAAATTCACTCTTGAAGCATGGATAAAAATTGAAAATGGCCCTTCGTCTAGTAGCACTTATGGTGATTTTATTTTCAGAAAGAGGGATGACTGGAGTCTTGCAATTAAAAATATAAATGGATCACTCCATTTAAGGGGTAGATTTAGAAGGGATAATCATGGTGATTGGCCAGAGGTTGTGTCATTACAATCAATTTCAACTGGCACTTGGTATCATGTCGCATTTACAAATTCTGTATCAGATCAAAGGATTAGAATTTACATAAATGGAAGTCTTGACAAGGAAGAATCCTGGTCATCTGGAGGATATGGATTGACTTCGGGGAATAATCAAGTTGGAGTTGGAGCGAGTATTTGGAATGGAAGTGATAATCCGACTAATTTTTTTGACGGTGAAATTAGTGATGTACGCTTTTGGGACTCTGAAAGAACTCAAAGTGCAATTAATTCTTATAAAAATTCAACTCTCAATACAAATTCAACTCTTAAATTATATTACAAATTAAATGAAGGAAGTGGTTCAACAATTAATGATTTGAGTGGTAATTCAATAACGGGTACCGCAAGAGGGAGTTATCAATGGAAAACTAGTAGTGACAGTATATCTCCTACTGTTACATTGACTGAAAGCGATTCTGATAATATTCTAGCCCACTCAGATGTAGTAACATTTACAGCAAATTTCTCTGAATCAATGTCACTTTCACCTACAATATCTATCAATGAAGTAGACCAAGCTTTAGATTTTTATATAGGAGATTATTCTAGTAATCAAATAGGCCTTAATGTACAAAATGGTCGCTTTGATGATCTTACAAGAAACTCAAGTGATTTAGTTGGATATACATTTGAAGTTGTTTCAACAGGAGTCACCTATACGTTAACTGAAATGAATAGTCAATCTCAGAGTTGGGTTTATTTTGAAACAAGTCCAGAATATACTCCTGGTTCCTCAAGTGGTGATGGTACAACTCCAGTTATTATAAAAGGGAAAACTTTAGTAAATAATTCCTACATGAATTCTGTCTCTGGGAATAATTCAAATACAAACTGGAATTATAGTTATACTACATCCACTGTTTTAAATAAAATAAATGTAAAAGTGAGTGGCCAAGATCTTGCAGGGAATAATTATTCTGGTACTGAGAGTATTACATTGAGCGTAGATAATGTAAATCCCTTACTTGATAGTTTTAGTTCCTCAAAAAGTGATTATATAATTAATAATTCTGAAACCGTAACGTTTACAGCTGTGTTTTCAGAAGAAATGACATCAAGTCCAAGGTTAAATATTAATGGTATTTCTCCTTTAAATTATAATGAAGTCATAACCATGACTTACAAAAGTACAAACAGCTCAAATGGTGAGTCAACCTGGGAATACGGATGGTCTCCACCAAATTCTCTAACATCAGGGACTGTGTCAATATCATTGTCAGGGGAAGATTCTGTAGGGAATCCATATAATGCAAGAGTCGAAAACGTAATAGTCTTAAATCACAAAAGGTTAATTGTTGATAACGTTAAACCTACGGTTAGCCTTACTTCAACAAACAGCTATACTGCAGTTGCCCAATCCAATAAAGTAACAATAACTGCTCAATTTAGCGAGCCCATGACCATTTCTCCTACTATAAGTGTTGCAGGACAGATTTCAAATTCATCAATGTCATTGGTATCAACAAATACTATAATTAGAAAAGAAGCATCTCTTAATATTAGTGATTATGGGTATAATATGATTGGGGTTTGGAGTAATGATTGGGATACAATTCTTGGAGCTAATGCTTCTTCTGGAGATTTATTGAATTATTTTTTAGAAATCAATGGAGTAGATTATCAAATAACTGAGATAAAAATTGGTGATCAATCAACTTCAGACTATTGGTGGTATTTTGCCACGTCTCCTGAGTATACTGCTGGATATTCTTTTGGAGGGACTGAAAAATTTGTTATTAAATCTCCCAATTATCAAACTGAACTATCAAACTGGCAATATTCTTGGACTGTTTCATCAACTTCTAGCTCACCAACTATTTCTGTTTCAGGGACAGATTTAGCAGGTAACACAATTTCAGGCACAACCAGTTTAAATTTTACTTTGGATAACCAAAGGCCATTTGTTGTATCATCCACAATTTCAAATAGTCTTGGGCAAGGACAAATAAGTGCAACGCAAACAAATACAATAATAGTTGAGTTTAATGAAATTATAGATGAAAATAGTTTTACTGCCTCAGATGTTACAATTTTACCTGACGGGATCTTTACACTTACAGAAAACAACTCTTCAAACGGTAAAATATTTGATGGTTATCTGACTTCAAATGGAAGTTATTCTGGCACAGTAACTATATCTCTTGCTGATGGGGTAGTCAAAGATTTAGCAGGTAATACTAACACGGCCTCTTCTACAGTTTTTCAGTTTGATAATGTTGGTCCTACTGTAAGCCTTTCAAGTTCCGATAATGATAATATTGTATCTGCTCAAACAAGTGTAACAATTACAGCAACTTTTTCTGAAGCTATGAGCGTCACCCCAACAATATCGTTAACTGGGATAGGTTCGAATCTCGATATGTCAATAGGTGGTAATAATAAAATATGGACATATACTTTAAGTCCAACTTCTTCAATTTCATCTACAACTGCTACTGTATCAGGGACAGATTTAATTGGAAACCAGTATTCCGGATCAGATAGTTTAACTATAACTATTGACAATTCTTTATACCAAATTTCAACCTCTTCTATTAGTCAAAATAATTTAAATATAAGTTTAACTTTTAGCGAGGAAGTATTTACCGATTTATTAAATGGATATGGAGTAAATGGATTAACTGTATCAGATTTTTCAATATCTCAATCAGGAGGTTCAGGTTCGGTATTGACTAGTTCAAATCCTTCTAGTATTTCAAAATCTGGAAATACATATAATTTATCCATACCTCTTTCAGGTTATGCAACAGGGACTGAAACTATAACTATTTCAATCGCTGAAAATAATATTTATGATATAGCTGGTAATTCAACTGCTTTAAGCAAAGATTTTAGTTTAAATAATAATTTATTAATCGAATACGATATTACTAATACAAACTCATATAACGGACAGCCTACATCGAGTACAAATAAAATTGTGAATGATTTAAGTGGGTATGGTTATGATGGTGAAATTATTGGCACAAGTGATGTGTATTTTGATTCAAATGAAAATGCATTGTTTTTCAATGGGAATGAAGAAAAAGATGGGAAAGGATTAGCAATATCTGGACTAAATTATGTTAGTGGTGATTCAGATAAGATAGAAGAACTGACAATATTTGCAAGAATTAAAGTTCCTTCAACAGCTATATCTAGGGGTGGAAATGATGACCAGAGAATAATATTGTCTTTTGACAGGTCTTCAGTTTTTCGTTTTTCAATTGGCTCTGATCAGATTCAATCGGCAAAAGGCAAATTGGCTTTTCATTTTGCAAATTCTGATGCGACTTTTGATACTCATGCCGAAAACACCGATGATTTAAGAGACAATCAGTGGCATAACGTTGCTGTCACTTTTAAAGCTAACCAAGCCGAAGGATTAAAATATTATATCGATGGGAATTTAGTTTACGCTCATTCTGGAAGTTTTGCACCCATATCAAATCAAAGCGATAATGAAACCCCGAGGTTTGGATATGTGGGTAATGGAAATGAATCAAGTTCATTTAAAGGGAATACTGGACCAGATGATTTATTTTATGGATACATTCAAAAAATAAAATACTACAATAAAGTTCTATCGGCATCACAGTTAAACGGATTAGACAATAACCCACCAACTGTTACTTTAACTGATAATATGCTAAATAACAATGTAAACGGTTCAGATACTGTTAGAATAATTTCAACATTTAATGAAGCAATGTCTGCATCGCCAAAAATTTCAATTAGTGGACAGGTAAGTAATTCTACAATGGCTGCTTCTTCTACTTCAGTTTGGTATTATGATTGGGATGTTCCAAGCTCATTTAATGGTCAAGTAACTGCTACAGTAACAGGTACAGATTTAGCTGGGAATGGTTATAGTGGTACTGAAAGCATAACATACAAAATCGACAATCTTAATCCGACATTAGTTAGTTTTACTGATAACATCACAGACAACTATGTCAATGACAATAATAACATAAATTTAATAGCTACTTTTTCAGAGTCAATGGCTTCAACCCCATCTTTATCCATTAGTGGTCTAGTTACTGATACTTCAATGACAGTATCAGCTTCTACGAACTCTACTACTTGGTCTTATCTGTGGGATGTCCCATCAGGAAGTGATGGCATTTATTTTGCTACAGTTTCAGGAACAGATTTATCTGGTAATTTAGTCATTGGAACAGACAGCCTGACTTATGTGATAGATAATACCGCACCTTTACTTCAAAGTGTAAATATTACTGATACAAATAGTAAAATCCTATTATCATATAATGAGCCCATACAACTTTATGATCCATCCTATTTAACTTCAAATTTTAGTGTTACAAAATCAGGAGGAGCTGCAACGGTTAGCTATACTGGATATTCATTCAGCTCAACAGACAGTAATACTATCATATTAAATATTACAGTAACGGGTGAGCCAACTGGTGATGAGCTTATAGAGGTTGGTCCCTCAGGGGCAAGTATATTAATCGATAGTGCTGGAAATTATGCACTAGACTATTCTGATAGTAACCAAACTTCTAACACCGTCTATTTAACCAATACCCCTCCTAAATTTGCTTCTACAGCTGTAAATACAAGTAATACAAGTATTACAATTACTTTCAGTGAAGAAGTCTATGGTGATCAAGTTAAAACACCGATTGAAAATACTGATTTTATTTTATCAGTTAGTGGAGGAACGGCTGTGTTGTCTTCAGCTGTTCCCTTAGCATTAAGTGCTACAGACAGTAAAACTTTTATTCTTTCAACTTCTTATACTACACCAGCAAATGGAACTGAAATTCTTAGTGTTACACCCGTTAACAATTCTCTAACAGCTTCAACTTTTTGGAACCCTGTATTTGATTCCAAGGGAACTCAAATTGATCTTACCCAAACCCAAAGCAATACGGCTCAGTTAAATGATCAATCAGCGCCTACTATAACTGGGGCCACTTTAGATTCCCAAAACCGCTATGTAGATGTTACCTTTAGCGAAGTAGTTTATGCCACAGCCTCACCTACTACCGCTGTAAGTAGCTCTAGCTTTGCACTTTCGCAACAGTCAGGACCAGGTTATGGAATGACAATTAGTAGTATAACTACAACTGCTGGTGCAGCTCTTTCAGGGGGAGAAACTTCATTGAGATTTAATTTAGATGCAGGAGGGATCAAACCCACAGGGCAAGAAATATTTGCTATTACAGCTAAAGATTCTTCTTCGGTCGTTGATGCTTCTGGCAACAGTATGACCGTTAGTCAAACAAATAATAACTTCAAATTAAAACCCCCTACATCAGGAAGTGTTTCACCAGAAAAATCCACTATATCAGCTGCCCCTGCAGAAATGATTGGAAATGGAATCAATACTGCGGTAATCACAGTACAAGCCAAAGACAGTCTTGGGCAAAACTTTTTAGAAGGAGGGTATCAGATTACCCTTTTCGGTCCTAATGGGGATTTGACCACTACTGACAATCAAAACGGTATCTATAGTACTAGCTATATTCCAGATGCTATAACACAAGATTTTCAAGAGCTTAGATTTGGATTTAGAGTAGCAGGAACCAATGGGACAAATACAGCTCTGTTAAAACTCTACAGAGATAAGGATGGTGATGGAGTATATGATATTAATGATATTTGTTCTGGTACAGAGCAAGGATTAGATGTAGATGCTACAGGCTGCGCCTTAAATCAATTGGATAGTGATAACGACGGGGTCTTTGACGATATTGATGAGTGTCCCGATACGCCTGAATTTGAAATCAATAATGTACAAGGGACGCCCTCTTATGGTGAATTAATTGCAACTGTTGTGGATGAGTTAGGTTGTGGGGCGTCACAGCGGGATACAGATGGGGACGGTATCGTGGATACCGAAGATAACTGTATTGATTTAGCAAATCCAGATCAAGCAGATGCCGACGAGGATGGTATAGGTGATGTGTGTGATACAGATAACCCACTCCCAGAGGTTAAAACAACAACAATAATTTTTGTTCAACAACCTGCTAATGGAAGTATAATTGGAACAATTGAAGCTTCAGACCCTGATGGGGAGGTGTTAGTTTTTTCTAAGGAGGAGGATGAGTTTTCTGGTATTCTTTCTATAGATAAAAGTGGAAATATAACGGTTAATAATGGTTCAATTCTAAGTTATACTTCAAATTATAATGGTGCGAGCCTTAGTTTTATTATAAGCGATGGAGAAAATGAAGTGAAATCTTCGGTTAAAATCGTAATTGAAGATGCCCCTCTTCCTCCTGAAATATTAATTACCACAATTGAAATAAGTGAAGATGCTGAAGTAGGTGCTATTGCAGGTTTTGTTGAGGCAAAGGATCCAATGGGCGGGCAAATTGTGAGAATGAGTCTTCAAGGGGACGGTTTTATTGAACTTTTAGATGGCGTACTAAAAACTACTCAGGAGTTGGATTATGAAACCACCACAGCCCACGCTTTTACAATTACAGCTGAAGCATCAGATAGAGCAGATGGTTCTGGACTGACTGGTTCAAAATCTGAATCTGTTAGTGTTATAGATATTCCTAATGCTGTGTACTCAGTACCTTTCTTTGTTTCAATTTTTGATGTAGGCGATGAAGCACTAGGTGCTAAAGTAGACCACAGAAGGTATTTCAATCCCCATAACAAAAATGTCGGAAAGTGGAAAGTTAAAAAGAAAATTAGTGGAGGCGCCGATGCCGATAAGTTTACTATTAAATCTGGAAGTAAAGGTGCTGATCAACAAAAATTTAACTCAACTTCTGTAGAAGATGAAAATGAGGATTTTCTCGCTTTTATAGTTCCGCCTAACTTCGAAAACCCTGGAGATTCAAATAAGGACAATATTTACGAAGTAGAAGTAGAGTATTTAAATACTAACGATGGTGCTCCAGAAGTGCCTATTGTTGTAACCCAAACCAATATTCAAGTTCCAGAAGGAGAAACTACAGCTATAGAGCTTCAGTCTCAACCTGTCCTTCCAACTGATGACACCGATGGAGATGGGGTAGTTGATATTTTTGACAATAGTCCTCTAGTTTCAAACCCTGATCAAAGTGATGAAGATGGTGATGGTGTAGGTGATGTTACTGATGACCTTGATCATGATGGAGTATGGAATCCTTTTGATACCTGTCTTGACACTCCTCTTGGTGAACTGGTTGATTTAAATGGATGTTTAATTTATTTCTTACCTGCCAATAACTTCTCAATCTCAAAAACAGAAAAATGTGCAGGCGAAAATAGTATTAACCTATCTGTATTAGACGAATCAGTAACCTATAATATAAAGGTTAGTGGAGGGACTAACATCTCTGATTCATTTACAGGAACTAGTTGGATTATCGATGAGCTCTCTGGTGGAGTTTACTATATATGTATTACAGTTGATGGTGTAAGTCCTTTAGAGTTTGAACGCTGTTTTGAAATCACTATTGCGGATCCAGACCCACTTGTTGTGAGTAGTTTTTATAATAAGCTAAATCAAACAGTAAGCTTTGATTTAAGTGGAGGTGTAGCCTATCAAATAACTCAAAATGGTAAAACCACTCAGACAACTAGCAGTAAGTATACTGTTCAATTAGATAAAGGAATTAACAACATATCTATCTCAACGGGTATAGAATGTCAAGGCTTATTTGAAAATAGCTATCTAAACTCATATGAAGTCAAATATACTCCCAATCCATTTAAAGAACAATTACAACTCTTTATAGGAGGTAAAGATAATTTAGTTGAAATTGGCGTCTATTCCTCTAACGGACAGCTTATTGATTATCAAACAGTTTCCTTTTCCTTTGGTATGAGAAGTTACACTCTAGAAACAACAAATTATAAGCAAGGAGTCTATATCATTAAAGTTAAAGGTCAAACTCTAGATCAATCAATACAAGTCATCAAAGAATAATCATGAAAAAAATTGTATTACTTTTTGGAGGTTTAATTTTACTAATGAGCAGCTGTGCACCAGATGATCCAATTCCTGTAGAACCAGGAATTGCTATTTTAATTAGTCCAGCTAATGATGAGACCTGTTTGGATGGAGCCTTCATAAACGATACTCAAAGCAATGTGGAGTTCAGTTGGTCTGAAGCAAGCAATGCGCTTTCTTACGAAGTAGTAGTGACAAATCTTTTAAGCCAATCTGATCAGACTTTTACCTCAATAACCAACCAAACGACCCTAGCTCTTACAAAAGCAGAGCCCTATAGTTGGTATGTGAAAAGTATTGGGCAAGAAGGTACAACCCCTTCAGAGAGTGACCAGTGGAAATTTTATTTAGCTGGTGAAGGTACTGTCAATTATGCACCCTTCCCCTCTGAACTCATTTCTCCTCGTTCTGGAGCTAATGTTGTTCCTGATATCAATAACCTTGTTATTTTTAGCTGGAATACAACTGATGTAGATGATGATATAGAAATTTTTGAATTGTATTTAGATCAAATTGATGGGTCAAAACTTTTTACAACTTTAGATTATCAGAGTAATAAAACTAGTATCGAATTAGAAGTAGAAAATAATGTAACTTATTACTGGAAAGTTATTGCTATTGATGCCAACGGAAATCAGTCCAGCTCTGGAGTCTATGCTTTTAGAACAAATTAAGACTCTACAAACATTACATCGATACAAACCCGTAAAAAACCAATCCCCTCCCCAGGACAAATTTTTATCGCCTTGGCTGTAATCAAATTTCCTTTTGCTCTATAATATATCCATTTCAAGCTTGTAAATATTATCCAGCCAAATACCTTCTTTCTCAGAAACAAAAACCTTATTTTCTTTGAATGATTTTAACTCTCATTCCTGATATTCAAGGCTTATTTTTTCTTGAATATTTACATATGTGGTGAGTAATAGATAAATAATTATTAGTCTTTTCATTTTATTATAACTTTTTGAAAACCAAATTATACAAATTACTTTCTAAACTTAATGAGGAGGATATCCCGATGATTTAAAGTCAACGAATTAGTTCTTAAGGAATATAGAGTGGAAGATATATACAAATCTATACACAGAAGAGATAAGAAGATAGCGCTACCTAAAGATTTAGAGAGCAATAGGTATTACATAAAGTAAAAGAATTTATTTTCTATTTCTTAACCAACCTTTAATCCATATGTATAGAGGGATTAACATTAAAACTGCAGCAAAATACAATACAACAATTGAAGGAATAGAGGTTAATTCTTCTATTTTATCAGCAGCTGCTGAGATGAACATCGCTAACATTGTTAAAGGGATAGGTAATTCTTTAGATTGCCTTTTACTCATACTCTTATAGAAATATAAAAAATGGGAAGCACAGTGAGTAGACCAAATAAAATAACCACAGAGGTATGGAGTTAGGGGGTTTAATCATTTCATTCCAAATATCTTCTTAAATATTTTTATACTGCCGTTGTCCTTAATAAGTAGGAAGAAACAACCAATCGAAATAAAAGTAAACTATTGTCCATTATTTTTTATTTCTTCAAATTCATTAATTCCATAGCAAAGTTTTAGTGAATTCTCAATACTAATATTACCTGAACTTAACGAAAAGAATATACTAATGATTTAATCTTTGTTAATATAGAGACTCAGATTTTGAAACATCCATTTTATTTAATTTTAAATCATCTAAGCCTTTTTGGTCAAATGGATTTTCAATATAATCCTGAACGTTATATAGTGCTATCAAAATAAAGCTAACAATAATACTCATTAACAAAGAGATGTATGTTTCTGATATAAAACCTAAAGATATACTTTGGGAAACTAATTGAGTATTATAAATCAGTGGTGATAAAAAAATAAAAATCAGACAATACTTTCTCAAGGAGATAGGTGTTGAATGAATTTTTAATCCCCTTAGCTTTTCTGCACTCTGAAAAAGTTCATTTTTTACTCTAATAATACTATCTTTTTCTCTTTCGTTATAAAGTTTTTTATAAGAATCAATAAGTAAAAAAATTTCTTTTCTCTTTTTCCTAACTTTTTTGAAATTGTTTTCTGAAGAAGAATTTTTTAAATAATTGACAAAAATATCTTGCAATTCAACCAATGAAAAAAATAATTTTTCATAATCAGTTTTACTTGTTTTATCTACAGAATAAAAAATATTAGATAAATCAATTATTTTATTTCTAAAAACCGCAAATTCCTTAACAGAATCTTGCCTTCTTTGATATGCACTTGTAATTGAAAAGACTAACGGGAATACTATTGCTACACTCATTATAGTAAAGTCTAACTGTAAATTTATTTCGTAATAATTGTATAGGAAATAAACAAGAATCGTTTCTGACAAAAGCATTATCATTTTAATATCAAAAACCGAAGTAATAGAATTTAAATTCATATATTAATACTGAAAATAGTGGAATAAATATCCTAACAAAAATCCAAGTGTTAGGTATACTAATGATTTTAACTTGAAAATAATTTTAATCTTTTCCCATTTATCAGGAATTTGATTATTGTTTTGGTCAATTGCAAACCCACTTTTAGTAGAGTATGATGCATACCAATAAAAAATTGAAATGATTGCAGTAAGTGCTAAAATCGAATAAAATATATAATTCATTTTTATATATGAGTTTTAAATTTAATTTTCTAAACCAAATTAATAGTGTAAGCTGGTGATTTGATTTATTGTTTATCTATACTTTTTAGTGTAGTTTTCTTTTTTATCTTCCATTTTCCAAGATTTTTTCCATTCAAATCTTTGATTGCTTCAGCAGCAAATGGATTATGTTCGTGAACAGGAATATTAGGAAATAGTTCAGCACAAAAAGCCCCTAAATTTAATCCATATTCAAAATCAAAACTTGCCTCATTTTCATTTTGAGTGAAGTTGTAAATATTGACAATATTATCTCCTATTAAATAATTTGAGTTTTGAGATGTATAAGAATGTTTTGCAATAAAAGAATCGCTAATACCATTAACTATAACATCAAACTTTACATTAGCAGATACATCAGATGTAAATTCAACATAGTCAACAGTACATATAAACTGAGCTTCAACGATTTCATCATTTTCCTTTGAGCATCTGTAAATAAGAAAAAATGATAAAATACAAACAGATAATAAGGGAAGAGAAATTTTCATTACATTACTTATGATATTAGATAAACATCTAACAATATACGAATTACTTACTAAATTTAATGAAAAGTATGTGCCGGTGATTTAATCTAAAAATAAAGTGTATAATGTTACAAGCTATATATTAACTATTAATATCTAGATTTTATATTCGCCGTTGGTTTATACAACCGATGTTTACCAAATATTTCCTTATAACCAGTACCATTTAATTTTAACCTTATTTTGATATTATATTTATCATTTTGGTAGTTTATCCAAGAAACCTCCTGAACATCTAGAAGATTAATGTCACTTAATTTTTTTTCTAGCAATTTATTATCATATAATCTAGGTAGATTATTAACTATAAAAGCTAATTTTTCATTCTTTGCTTTTAAAACTTTAATTGTTCGATTTAAAAATTGAATTAAGTTTATTTTATCAATAGCATTAGACGAACCTTTTAATGAATAACTTTTGGTTTGATTGAATTCACAGGTGTCTAGAAAAGTTGCATAAATAAAATTTCTCTTTTTTATAAATAGTGAAAACGTTTCAAGATTTTCCAAACCATCTACTCGGTCGTATAAAATTTCAATCCTGTTTTTGATTTGTTTTGTAGAGAACTTTACTGTGTTTTTTATTCCATCAAATTTGAATTTAATTTGATTTATTTTACATTCTTCTTCAACATCTAATTCAATGAAAAACCTCACTGAACCTTGCTTTGATTTTTCAATAACAAATGCAGACTTTTCTTTCGAATCAAGTACGAATATTTTTTCATTTTTGTTGCTACCATACTCATATTTCCATTGTGAAAAAGTATAATTCACTAACAAAAAAAGAACTATTAAAACACTATTTTTATTAAACATAAAATATTTTTTTCTAAAATAATTATAAATTTATATAGTTGATGATTTTATTATTCTTGAAGTAAAATTGATGTATAAATTTAAAATTATTTATGATGATTACTGTCTACAGAAATAAAATTCTTCAAAAGAACAGGTAGTATAAACAAACTTTGGAACAATGCCATATCAAATAATGTGGTAGATATGTTTAGATTAAACAACCATTTTGAACAGGTTTCTATGTTTAAAAATTCACTGCATTCAATTAGCTGATTTACATAGGGTTAGGTAATACAAAATGAGGTGTGCTGATTATCAACTACTTACTTAATAATCATAAACTTAATTTAAAGGTATAGTCATATTTCACTTAAGGTAATATATTTGTTTTCAATTTAATTATTACATATTATGAATGGACATCTTTCCTTAAGATCAGGTAATCCTGTTTTATCAAAAAAAACATTTACCAAAACGCTTTCGTCCTCTGATGAGATGACTATTGAAGGTACGGTTAACAAAACCGCTATAAGTCTATTACTTTTAGTAGGAACAGGTTATTTCACTTTTGATGTAATTAGTCCTGTTTTATTAATTGGTTCTGGAATAGGGGGGTTTATATTAGCTATCGTGACTATTTTCAAAAAAGAATGGGCCCCAATAACTGTTCCTCTTTATGCAATATTAGAAGGTGCTTTGTTAGGCGGTATTTCTTATATGTATAATTCTACATATAATGGGATAGTGACTAATGCCATCCTTTTAACTGTAGGGATATTAGTCTCCTTATTGATTGCATATAGATCTGGCTACATAAAAGCAACAGAAAATTTTAAACTTGGGATATTTGCTGCTACTGGGGGTATCGCAATAGTTTACTTTATAAACTTTATTATGGGATTTTTTGGATCAGGCCTTGGGGTAATGAGTATTAATAACGCTTCTCCTTTAAGTATCGGCTTTAGTATAGTTGTAGTGATAGTTGCATCTCTAAATCTAGTTTTAGATTTTGACTTTATAGAAGAGGGTGCTGAAAAGGGAGCCCCTAAGTATATGGAGTGGTATGGAGCATTTGGTTTATTAGTAACTCTTATATGGTTATATCTGGAAATTTTAAGATTACTCGCAAAACTTAATTCAAGAAGATAGTTTTTAACCCCTCTATTTTCTTTTCTTGTAATTACAACACAATCATCAAAAGTATAACAAGCTAAAACAGTTAATAGGTATTATAAAAGAAGTTTTTTCATAAAGCACAAGAACTTATTCCTTTAAAAACAGCGATGCAATTAGCAGAAAACCTCCCAAGCCAACAACAATTTCACTATTATCTATAAGAAATTCAAACACTGACAAGACTAAACCTACAACTACAATTTGAATGCCTATTAGACGTAATAATCTTTTATTCATTTCTTATAAAATGCCTTTCCCAATACTATTAGGTTTCCAATTGCAAAAATTGATATACCAACACTTGAAATTTGGTTATTTGTATAATACCCATAAAGCACATATGCTAACCCAATTTGTGCGACCAAAGCACCTTCCCAATATTTTTTCACAAAGTTTTTCATATAGTCAAATCTACTAATTCAATCGCAAAGTTTTAATAAATCCTTAATACTGATATTACCTGAACTAAATGAAGAGGATATGCCTATGATTTAAAAAATGTGACTCATAGAGAAAGAATCCAATCAATCAATAATTGTGACCATCGGTCTACTGGTGAATTTAATTCATTCATCCCAAAACCGTGACCACCTGCACTAAACATATGAAGTTCTACTTTTGCATCAGCTTTAATCCAATCTTGATAAATTTGAACACTTGAAGGTGGAATTTCTTTATAATCGTCATCATTTGCACAAGTAATAAATGCTGGAGGTTTGTTGTTGGGCACTTCTTGTTTTTCAACAATATCCATCCAAGGGTAAATAGGAGCTATGAAATTTGGTTGATTTTTTTTTGTTGAGTTATAAGCTGTCTCCATTGTTACTGCTCCTCCAGCGGAAAATCCCATCAAACCAATCTTATTTGGATTAATATTATATTTTGCAGCATTTTTTCTCATAACTTCTATTGCTGACATAGCATCTTTTGAAGAATAAGGTAAAATGATTTTAGCACTATCAATCGCCATTTGAGGCTTGTCCCAAATCGTATCAGCCCAGTCAATTACTGAACCCCTCCGAGGATAGGTTCTATATTTAAGAACTATTGAGGTAATTCCATTTAAGGATAGTTTTTTTGCAAGTTTAACTCCTTCCTTTTCATATGCACTAAAAAAAAGCCCTCCCCCAGGACAAATTATCATTGCCTTATCTGTAATCGAATTTCCTTTTGCCCTGTATATATACATCTCAGGCTTGGAAATATTATCTAACCAAATACCTTCTTGCTCCGAAACAAGAACCCTGTTTTCTTTGTAGGATTTTAGGCCCCATTCTTGATATTGAAGACGTATTTTTTCTTGAGCATTTAAAGATGTTATGAGTAATAGATAAAAAAATATTAGTTTTTTCATTTAATTCAAGTTCATATATTATGTTAATATACAAATTACTCCATGAACTTATTGAAGAGGATATGCCTATAATTTAAATACACGAGTCTGTCCTTAAAGAATATAGAGTAGAAGAAATCTACAAAGCTATATACAGAACAGGTAAGGATTTAGGACTTTAATAAATAAAAATAGACAAATACTCCTGAAGCAATCCAAAGAATAGCTGCTATTATTAGTTTTTGAGTTTTAGATAAGTTTTCCATTATTTAATAAGTGTTTTAGTGAATTAGCTGTGCCTGTTCCCCTTTACGATTACAATACTTTGTTTTAAGCTGTTCAGAAACTAAAGGCATATACTGTTTACCTATAGCAACATCAATAGGCCCTCTAAAAGGTGAACCAGTATCTACCCATTGTTGTTTATAGGTACATTTATCTGAATCACACTTACATGGATATACTTCAGCATGTTTAGTATCTATCAAGATTGATTCTTTTTATACCATTGTGGGAATACAAACATAGAGATAGCAAGACAAAATACAACTAATGCGTCTAAATATTCTCCATTTACAAGGTCGTAAATACCTGTAATAATTAGGAATAAGAATGCGCTAATGCCTAATATCCGAATCAATATGTTTTTATTCATACAACTAAAATAATATAACTATGGAAAGAACATCAGGAACGCCAAACAAAATAACAGCATAGTAAAAGGAAAATTAGAGAATCTAATAGAGGGGCTTGTAGAGTCGTTAGATATTAACGAGATGAATACGAATCAAGGGATTAAGGTCTTACAGATTGCTCTACATTACACTACATAAAGCTTTTAAATTAAACTTGCTATAAACTAGTTGATACAATCAAATCTTTCAAACTTTGCCAATCCATCAGAATCTACCCAGCCATATATATCTCCACTTAGTGGAAAGTAAATTTCATTGATGTTACTGGTAATTGTCCTTAGATATGTCCCTCCTGTTATCCAATAACTCATATTTGAATATTGAAGCCAAAGATCTGGGAAAACGAATTTATATTCATTGGGTGAAACTTTTTCCCAAATAAAAGTAATGTACAAACGGCCAAAATTATCATAACTCTCATAAAAACCTATGCCGTTTTCTAAAATTTTAAAAGTATAATCTCCTAAATAGAAACATCCAATTATGTCGCTATCATATTTTTCTGAAACTAGTTCTAAATTACTTATTCTTGATATTAGACTAGCTATAGAACCTGAATTATCTTCAATGTTATTTTCAATATCCTCTAATAGGTCATTTTTTGCAGAGATATCGCCTGTCGAATCTATTAATTCTAATTGAGATTCTATATTTATTATTTGCTCTTCAATTGTTTCAATATCTACCTGTAATAATCTAAGAGTAGCTGATTGGTTTAAAAAATCAAAGCTTAACCCTTCGATTATAGTTGCTAATTGACTGATACTTGCTATAGCTGAATTCACATAACTTTCAGCGGCAAGCCTATCCTCTTCTTGTTGTCGTTTTATTTCATCTATTTGCTCTTGAAGACTAGCTAATTGATTCGATTGTTCTTCATTTACTTGTTCTAACGATAAGAGTGATTCTTGAAGAGATAAAATTTCATCATTATAGTTAGTACAACTAAAAAATAAAATAGCTATTATGCTTGTTAGATATTTCATATTAAAAGTTAAAGAAATAACTTAATAAATATTTGGGTGATTTTAGATGTTTTTGGATAAAAACTAATCCCCAACACATTACAAACTTTCCCCATACAACTCCCCCTAAAACCACTACAAAGGATATCCGTGGATTACAAGGGATTTGGATTGTCTATAAATTGGTGTAAAAGAAAAACCCTCCACAAGGGAGGGTTTAATTTAATTATTTGTTGAGAAATATAAATTTTTTCAAAACAATTCTATTAGTTAGATCTCTAAGAGCCATCATTCTCTCATAATTTTTGTCTGCATCACCTGAAGGTCCAGAAGCACTTTTTAGAAAGTCTGAGTATTTATCAAACCAATCAACCGTAAAGTGAGTCCATGCCATTTCAGTACCTATACGGTCAACTCTTTTAGCTAAACTCCACCCTTTTCGCAGAGATCCTTTTCTAATTGATTTTGTTGTGGCCATTTCTAGATCTTCATAAGACTTATATTTGCCGTGTTTGGCTTTCATCAAATTCATTACCGCTATGTCTGGATAAGTAGTTACCCCTTCCTGTAAAACTTCAGCAACATTGACCATCTGAGTCTCGAAAACAATTTTTCTGTTTTCTCCATTTTTTTTTGCCCAACCCCTAAGTTCAGATTCAGTCATGTCTGAGAATTCCTCAGTCCACTTTTTAGGAGTATAATCATCATCCATTTTGTCCATGTCATATACTGAAACGGCTAGATGAGTAAAAGGAGACTGTGCTCCATTTATTACTTTCCAAACATGCCAGCCTAATATTCTGTCGTCATCAATAAAATTTTGATTAATTCTTTGAAACTTAGTTTTTAAGTTTTCATCATATGCATTTATATCCTCTGCATCAACAAAAGCAAAATCAAATGCAATGTTCTGTGCGAATGCAAATGACGAGAAAGTTAAAAATAGAGATAAAAAAAGTTTTTTCATTTTAATTGATTTATAGTTAATAATACTTCTAATTTATAAAGTTTAAGTTATATATCAAATTATAACCCCATGTTTCAATAGAAAAACCGTTTCCTAATACCCATACCCCTGTGTTTGGATTAATAGTTGATAGAAATTTTTATAATAGAATAGCCGAACAATTACCGTACAATAAAAAATCCCTAAGACATTATATTTAAGTGTAATAGGGATTATAAATGTGGAGAAGATGGGACTCGAACCCACGACCTCTTGACTGCCAGTCAAGCGCTCTAGCCAGCTGAGCTACATCCCCAAGTCAATAATAGCAATAGCTTAGAAGATTTAACCAATTTAGAAAGTTATCTATTTACGTTTTTATTTGCATTTTTCTTCAAAACACATCCTTTTTTAGGGCAAAACGATACCTTACTATTAAACTCTAAATGTAGTGCAAAACTGTAAACTGTAAAAGGTTTAGAAATCATTTAAAGACTTTACTTCAAAATTATCTTTCCACTCTGGTTCATCGGAATCTTCTTTACTGGTATAGACTCCTATATCTTCAATGAACAAGGGTTTATCTTCGCTTTCTTCTTTTATAAGAGTTCCTTGTAATCTTTGGGTAAGGCGGACTGTGAAGCAATCTGGAGCAGCTTAATTCTTTGATTCAGATTCATTTCGTTTATATCTAATGAGCCGACGAGACCTTCTATTAAGCTTTCTAATTTTCCTTTTACTTCTGCTGATATTTTGTTTGGAGTCCCCGCTGTTCTTCCCATATCTTTACTTTATAAAATATTTAAAATTACTTTGGTTAGTATCAATTGTATCTTTTATAGTATACTTTGTAATAAAATGGCTTGAAAGCGGTTTTGATCCTGTTTTATTTGGCGCAGATGTCACTCTTTTAGTTTCAGGTGTTGGGTTTTTAAATAAAAAATCCTTGTGCTTTATTTTTTAAGTTTCAACATCCTTGTTTTGTTTTTAAAACCCATTACATCTTTGAATCTTCCGATCAAGGCGCAAATGAAATTAACATTTTACAACTCAGTTAATGTTCAACTTTATTAATGGAAATCT